>Ga0078972_1000150_pt1 | contig 167067 bp, 137 predicted proteins | sample YelNatPaOPGAMG01_FD_67568 | JGI IMG/M metagenome (GOLD analysis project Ga0078972, IMG submission 67568) | Hot spring thermophilic microbial communities from Obsidian Pool, Yellowstone National Park, USA - OP-RAMG-01 (SPADES assembly) (version 2) | ecosystem: Environmental > Aquatic > Thermal...
AGTATTTTGGTGCTATGCAGGTTCATCCTGCATGCCTGATATACCCAAAGGCAGTTGCGAAGAAAATGTGTGTTATTTATCAAAAACTCTTTTTGCAAATGCAATGTTTGAGTGTATGTGCAGTAGTGGATTTAAAGCACCTTCTTGTCCTTTCAGCACAATATTTTTGAGACGCAGAGATTTTCATTTACCACTTAACCCGCTGTTGTTACATACACGCTGTTGGTGGCTGTGGCTCTTATTTTAATTTAGACAGTCGTTTAATTTCTCCGGCAATTTCGTCAATAACCTCTTTGTTATAGATTTCCTTTTTCTCACCGTTCTTTATGGAATAAATGTAAAAAACCTTACCTCCAAAGACTTCAGTGAATTGCTTGTGAGTCTCTTCTTGCAAATTTTTCTCTTTGAAGATTTCAGGTAATTGGGCGCCATTCCCAAAAGAAACAGGTTTAATCTGAAGACCAATGAATTTATCCTCAATTTTTATAAAGAAGTCAACATTAAATAATCTGTCCCATTTGTCAGGAGCGGGTTCAATTTTTACATTCAATATCCGCTGAAGTTGTCCATAAATAGTTTGAATTTCTGTGACATAACCTTCGTATGTTCTATCAATAACAAGTTGCATCATATAATCAATACAATCTTGTTCTGTTATTTCAGCAACTTCTGCTTGGATTACTTCAGTTATTTTAATATATAGTTTTTTACCTAGTTCAATAATGTGTTCTTTGGGCTTCACGTTTTTGAAATAATATTCACGCCATTCATCAATATTTTTTGGAGCGCATTTTCTTATTGATTCAGAAGTTGGTCCAACATTTCTTTTAAAATTCAATTGGAAACGATTCATCGCACTATTTAAAATCCATTCTTTAGCCATTATTTTGTTTTAAGAGGTTCAAGAATTTGTCTTTGTATTTGAAATCAATATCGCAATCCACCTGAACTAAACCATTTTTAATTAAATGTGCATTGATGAATGTTTTATTTTCAAGGTAAAGATAACAAAGCAAGTTGTTTTCATTGTCGTATTTTATATTATCATATTTTATAAAAACTCTTTTGCCTTTTATTTTTTCATTAAGGAATGAAATCGCCTTTCTATTAATTACCGGATTTTCTTTAATTCCAATCAGCTTTAAAGTCAGACCATTGCTCAGTCGAATTTTTCCCGGACTAATTATTTCTTTTACAGTATATAATTCTTCACGTTTAGTTGAGCTATTCTGGTCAATCTTGGAACCGAATTGAAGTTTTTTTACATCAATTTTCTTGTCAAGTTTATGCGGGTCTTTGAAAATGTATGGAAGTTTTTGAATTTCTTTTTCAAAGTCGATTGTTAATAGTTTTTGTTGTAAAAATTCATAAGTTGTCCCATTTAAATCTTTCTGATGAACCTCCAGTTTTTCCTTGATTATGGGAATAAATTCAGGATTGATTTCATAGCCGACTGAATTTCTGTCCGTTTTTTTTGCTGCTAAGGCTGTCGTTCCGCTTCCTGCAAAGGGGTCAAGAATCGTTTCGCCAACGAATGAAAACATTTTGATTAGTCGTCTTGGCAGTTCTTCTGGGAACATTGCAATATGGCCGTTTTGTCTAACACCTGGGAAATTCCAATGACCAGCAAAAAATGTATTCCATTCTTCGGTTGTCATTTTTGAAAGTTCTTTCTGTTCTTTGGTTGGTTTCGGACCTTCTCCCAATTTCTTGAAAACAAGGATAAATTCATAATCCAATTTCAAAATTCCGTTTCTCGGATAAGGGTAAGAACCCATTTGAACGCCACCGCCTGTAGTGTTTGAAGTAGTAACTTTTTGCCAAATTATGGCCCCCATATAGTCAAAACCGATGTTCTCACAGAATTTGATGATTTCTTCACGAATAGGAATTACTTTGTAACGTCCATAATAAACAGAACGAGCAAACTGATCACCAATGTTTATGCATAACCTGCAACCGTTATGTAAAACACGGTAGCATTCTTTCCAAACCAAATTCAGGTTGTTAATATAATTCTCGTAACAGTCATGGAAGCCGATTTGGGTGTCAGTCCCATAGTCCTTCAACTGCCAATAGGGTGGTGAAGTAATAACCAAATGCACTGAATTATCAGGCAATTCGGTCATTTGTCTGCTGTCTCCATTTATTATTTTATGATGAGTTTTCAAGATGCTTTATAGTCAAATATTTCTCGTGTCAAATTTACTAAAATTTTCTGGTTAAGCGTCAAAAAAGTTATCAAGTTTTGCTGGTAGTTCGATGGTTGCAGTGTTGTTTTGTTATTGCCACAAACGATTTTTGGCTTTGCGTTCGGGCGGGTTTCGGAACATCCCGAAATCTTTCGGGATCAACCAGCACTGAATCCCGCAGGTGCGGGACACCAAGCTCTCCCGCAGGTTTAGTACTCCCCGTTTTTCAACCACGGGTTATACAAATATAAGTTTTTTTTTATTATGATGTAATCCAGTGTTAATAACCGGAAATAACTCGAAGAGTTATTCTGGTTATTAACACATTTTCTTTTTTGCCTACTTTTTTCTTTTGTTAACATTTGTAATTCCTGTTAATATCATGCCGCTGATTTGTACAGGCTTGCCGGGATCTGATGACCGATACCCTGATGACAAAGCTGGTTATTGTAATAATCCATATACTCTTTAAGTCCCTGATAAAGTTCCAGCCCATCAGAAGGAACTTTGATATAAACATAGTCATACTTCAAAGAACGCCAGAATCTTTCGATAAAGATGTTATCAATGGCTGTGCCTTTGCCATCCATGCTAATCTCTATCTGTTCCTTCTCAAGAAACACAATCCATTCATGACAGGAAAACTGACTGTCCTGTCCCGGTCAACCATACCAGGTCGCTCACTTACAGACCCAACTTCTTTAAGTTTTTTTTTTAAAAATTCCCGCTCCATCTCTAACTGTCCGATCTTGGCATATAATTTCTCGATATCATCTTCTCCCTTCTTATCCTGGCCCGGTTTGTCAAAAAGCTCCGCTGCCCGATCCAAAAACTCCTTTTTCCATCGTGATATCATGTTGGGATGGATCCCATACTTCTTCGAAATTTCACTTATGGATTCCCGTTCCTGCAATGCTTCAATGGCTACTTTCGCCTTGAAGGCGCTTGAGTGTTTTTGTCTTTGCGATTTCATAATACACTGGTTTAAAATTAACAAATTTAAACTTAACCAGTGGGCTTAATTCAGGGGAGTATTATAAAGTATTTCATTTCATTCTCCAATTTCAGATAAAACCTGGTAATAAAAACTCGAACAATTCATCAGGAACGAAAAAGAGCCAATGCATGAAACAGGTATACCAAGGCAAGAATGTAACTGAGGTAAAAGAGGAAACAGCCTTTACCTTATTCTATATTAGATTCTCTTTTCTGCCATCCTTAAAACCAGGCCATCCAGCGGAAGTGAAACGCACTCCTGCATGGAGGAATAATTTGGAAGAACGGCATCTGGGGTAATTTCCACCTTATAACCCCGGAAGTTGAAGCTGCTGAATTTCCTTACAAAATATGCCTGTTCCCATTCCTCTTTCTGGATTATTAAACCATAATCCACAGGATTCATTAATTTTGAAACACCCGTTGGATCAAAAATAATGCGTTTTATGAAGAATTTTCTGCAGGTTTTGATGTTTGCCTCTGTTTCAATTCTACAGGTGAAGGGAAGTACATTCTCGATCGTAGACTTCGGAGCCAGACCCGGCCCCGGATATATTAATACAGCGGCAATTCAGGCGGCCATTGACAGTTGCAGTAAAACCGGAGGGGGCTCCGTGATAGTACCTGCGGGCATTTACATAACGGGTACGTTCGAGCTCCGCAGCAATATCAACCTATACCTCGAGGCCGGAGCTGTACTCAAAGGCAGCAGCAATCTGAATGAATACCGTTCCTACATGGCGGAAAATGACGGACAGACTTACCATTACGGAATCATTTACACCCGGAAAGCTGAAAATGTGTCAATTACAGGATATGGGATCATTGACGGGAATGAAGAGGCATTTTTTGTATGGGATACCCCGAAGAAAATTGAATGGGGTGGAGTTCAGCATACCCGGCAAAAAGAACTTTTCCGGAAGGTCGTGTCAGGCATAGGTGACGGACCGGTTATGCCAAAAGACCGGCCACGCCAGATGATCATCTTTTCAGAATGCAAAAATGTTCTGGTACGTGATATTACCCTGAGAGGATCTCCTTTCTGGACACTGCATTTTGCCGATTGTGACGGAGTCATAGTAAACGGACTGAAAATCTGGAACAGTCTGGAAACTCCAAATAGCGACGGAATTGATGTTACTTCATGCTCCAACGTGAATATTTCTGACTGCGACATCAGGGCAGGCGACGATGCCATAGCCATTACAGGGTATGCCCGCCATTTTGAACTTCCAGGTTATGCAAATCTGCTCCATATTTCAGAAAACATCAATATTACAAACTGTCATCTTCAGTCGAGGTCAAGCGGCATCCGCATAGGGTTTCTCGATCAGAATACTGTTCGGAATATCAATATCAGCAATGTGAACATAACCGGGTCGAACCGTGGTATCGGAATCTTCCTGCGTGACGAAGGATCGTTGGAAAACATTATCATTTCCCAGGTACATATTGAAACAAGACTGCATACCGGCGACTGGTGGGGAAACGGTGAACCTGTGCACATTTCAGCCGTCAGAGGAAAAGATAATGGGAAGCTGGGTACCATCCGCAACGTTGTTTTCAGGGATGTTTTCTGCCGGGGCGAATCCGGAATCCTTGTTTACGGTTCTGAGGAAAGCATTCCGGAAAATATCCGTTTCGAAAACCTGTATTTTGTCCTTTCAGAAGGGCCTCTGACTGCCACTGCAGGAGGAAACATTGATCTGAGGGGATGTCTGGGAGAAAAACAGCTTTTTTCAAGCGATGTGCCTGCCTTCTACGCACGTTATGTAAAGAATCTTCAACTATCTGACGTTACCATCATCTGGCAGAATATTACCCAGTCATGGTTTACCCGGGCTTTGCAGATAGAACACTATCACGATTTGGTACTGAAAAACATTCAGGCAAACCCATCCCCTGCCAACCCGGGCTTAAAACCTGTATTTCTTTTGCAGGGTAAAGGATTACAACATAACCTGGCAACGAATATGATGGAAGAAAGAAAATGAAAAATTCCGGAGAAAAAGTACCCCTGCTTTCTGATTTTCCCTGCCTACTTACCCCAACCTGCTGATTTCTTTCAGGTTTTCGGGTTTCAGAATGGTTAACGATTTTTCGCGCAACTGAATCAGTCCGTCTTTCTCAAACGATTTGAGAATCTTTACTGTGCTTTCGGTTGAAAGTCCGGCAAATTCAGCAATGTCCTTTCTTGAAAGAAGAGGAAATACATCATGGCCTTCCCTGACAAGACTGTCAAGATACAGCAAAACCGAAGCGACCCTGCCGTTCATCTGAAGAAAAGCAACAGAGTAGAGGGCTGCCCTCAGCAAATTGTCAAAAGAATGATTCCTGGCACTAATATGCCATGCAAAGGAAGAATTCTGCCGGAGCACTTTTTCCAGAATGCCCGCCTCAATCAGCAGAACCTGCGTATCGCAAAGAGCAGTGATGGAGTAAGGAAACTTGTTCTGACCAAACAGGGCAGAAATCCCGGCAAAGTCACCCGGAACCAAAACAGCCAGGTTAAGGTTTCTGCCGTTGTTCCCTTCGATAAATAACCTGGCGTAACCACTGATGATAAATAAGACAGATGAGGCAAAAAACCCCTGCTTGGTCAGATTTTCGCCACGATGAAAAAGGATCTGGGTTTTACCTGCCCTGATCAGCGCCACTTCCTCCTGACTGAGATCCTGAAAACAGGGAGCCTGTATCTCGCAGATGTATTCCTTGTCGGTTTCAGTTATCGCTTTCATCAGGAATCTTTTTCAGGACAAAGGTAGAACTAAATCAATAAAATAATTGTTTAATATCAATTGAAAGACGGTATTCCGCAAACCAATAATTCGCGGATAAACCGCTGAAACGGCCTACTTTTGTAACCTTAAATTTATACGAATATGCAAGTAAAACAAGAAACTTCCTGGCTGGGAAATATGAAATTCGATGCCCTTGTAAGCGGGCACCATGTGATTATGGATGCTTCTGAGGATGTAGGTGGGGAAGATTCCGGTCCTCGGCCCAAGGAGCTTATGCTCACTTCATTGGCAGGTTGTACCGGAATGGATGTAGTTTCCATACTGAAAAAAATGCGCTCGGAACCCGAAAAGTTTTCCATTGAAGTAGTTGCCGAGAGTACAGAAGAGCACCCGAAACATTACACCAAAATGCACATTATCTATAAATTCCATGGGAAGAACCTCGACATGGAGAAACTGAAGAAAGCTGTCGACCTGTCGCAGGACAGGTACTGCGGAGTTTCAGCCGCCTACCGGAAGGCCATGGAACTTACCTATGAAATACAGGTTACCGAATAACTTAAATTTTTATCAATATGTTGTACACCAATTTAAATCACATCGAAAGTGCTGCTGAGCATCAGAAAGTAATCAGCGAAAATGAAAACGTAATGATCTGCTGCGGGCGGATGGGCCCCATGTGCATTCCCGTTTACGAAATCATGGAAGAACTGGAACCCCAATATCCGCATGTCAAGTTCTTTGATATGGAATTTGACAATCCCGATGCATACGTAATACGAAATGCTCCCGAATGCCGCGGATTTATGGGTTTACCTTTCACGGTTTACTACAAAAACGGAAAAATCGTAAAGGCTACATCGAGCATTCAGACCATGGACCAGGTAAAGGCCATTCTGAACCAGGAATTCGGAGTACCGGTAAATGCATAAAAAAGGTTGACGTACGATGAAAGCTGATACAGATTATGATGTGATCGTTCTGGGAGCAGGGCCTGCCGGATTAACGGCAGGCATTTATCTCTCCCGTGCCCGCATCAGGACATTGATAATAAATGAAGGAACCGTCGGCGGCCAGATGGTGCTGACCCATGAAATCGCCAATTATCCGGGAGTGGAGAAAACCAGCGGATATCAGCTGTCGGGAATAATGAAGAAACAAGCCCGATCCTTTGGTTGCGAAATTATCGGCAATTCTTCCGTGAGCGATTTGCAGCTGGAAGGCGCGGTAAAATCTGTACGGCTTTCTGACGGCCGTGAGTACAAAGCATCAGCTGTTATACTTGCACCGGGAGGCCGTCCCCGCCAGCTTGGTGTACCGGGTGAAGAAACTTTCAGAGGGAAAGGCATTTCATATTGTGCCACCTGTGACGGGGATTTCTTTACCGGGAAAGAAATCATTGTAGTCGGCGGAGGAAATTCTGCCCTCGAAGAAGCTGTATCGCTAACAAAATATGCTTCCAGGGTAACAGTTGTTCATCAGTTTGATCACTTTCAGGCTTTTGAATATGCTATAGAAGAAGCCAGAAGCAATCCTTCCATCCGCTTCATTCTCAGTTCTACCATCGCAGCATTTCATGGAAACGAAAACCTGCAATCGGTCGATATAAAAAACCTCAAAACCGGGGAACTCTATAACATGCCGATCGACGGAGTATTCATTTTTATCGGATATGTTCCGAATACAGAGTTCCTGCGCAACCAGCAGATTTTGAATGAGCGCGGAGAGATTATCGTAAATGCTGATATGGAAACCGGTATCAAGGGTGTTTTTGCAGCAGGAGATGCTGTGGTCAAGCGGTTCCGTCAGGTTACCACTGCCGTAGGCGACGGTACGGTAGCAGCCCTTGCAGCGGCACAATATGTGCACAACCTCCGTCAGCTGGAACTTGCTGAAGCATAAAAAAACTGAAAATTTTAACCATGAGTAAAACGCTGATTTTTCTTATTGTATTTGTTGTTTTGCTGGTTTTCTACATCCTCTTATCCCTCCGGAGGATGAAAAATATGCCGCTGGTGCCTTCAAATGAAAAAATCCGAATCCTTGATGATCGTAATTTCAAGCATCAGATCAAAAACGGCAAGGTACTTGTCGACTTCTGGGCTGCATGGTGTGCTCCCTGCCGGGCGATGGCGCCGGTACTGAACGAACTGGCTGATGAACTCGACGGTACTGCCATTATAGGCAAACTCGACGTAGATAAAAACCGCGAGACTGCTTCTGCTTATAAAATCCGTGGCATTCCTACCATGATTCTTTTCAAAAACGGCAAGGAGGTTGAACGGTTTGTCGGGGTGAAATCCAGGGATTTTCTGCTGAAGAAGATCCGGGAAGCATAGATAATTCAGGGAACGGGACTCGTGTTCTTTTTTCTTTAATCCAGGCCGATTCCACTTCGTTCCAGCGTGATTTGCCCGGATGCCAACGCGCAAGGTCTACCCACTGCGCATCAGATCGCTTGCTCTCATGATGCGCAATCCGGGCTTAACCGGCCGCTTCCACTCCGTTCCAGCGGGGTTTGCCCGGATGCCAACACGCAAGGCCTACCCACTGCGCATCAGATCGCTTGCTCTCATGATGCGCAATCCGGGCTTAATAAAATAACCAAATCCCGCATAAGAAAATCTACCAGTTGGCGGTGAAGCCAACTGTAAGATTTTCTATCGCGGGAAAGGCAAAACAAAATCCCTCCCGCTCTGCCAGCCTTGCCTCCCCTGTTTTGCCCTGGCCCACGCGCTTTGGATTTACGTTCAGGAAAGAAATTCCTTTTCAGAAACGGAATTAAGCTCTTGCTCCGGCCCTTAGCAGGCCTGCGGGGGGACGTCCACGATTGGTGCGGGCTGAGGCCGGGTTGGTTATGGACGACAGTTTGGGTACCTTCCGAAGAGGCCTCAGCCTTCAATCGTGGAGACTTTTTTTGGTTACTTTTTTGTGTAGCTGACAAAAAAGTAACTCAGGGTTCGGGGTGAAACCCCGCATAACCCTTTTCATAAAGACCCCTACCCTCATCCTTTATGCAAGCATCACAGAAAATTAGTCCTTCACTAAATATTTTGCGGGCATTAAGGGCAAATCCAAACTTTGGCGTCGGGCCCTCTACCGCAATTCTATGCATTCAGGCATTCACAACAGCCTGAGCTACCTGTTTTGCCCTGGCCAACGCGCATGGGGTTTGCGTTCATAAATGAAATCCCTTTTTGGAATGAGACTTGGCTCATATTTGTGTTCTTGATCTTTGCGTTTCTTAACATGTTTAAAGGAAGCTTGTTTGAGAAAAATGGAACGAAAACAGCACGAAACCGTAAGTTTCGAACTCCAATATCCATAGTTACATCCATGGTAAATTGAACGCTAACCTTTTCAACACCGGAGGTGTTGAAGAAAACTGCATATATTCTGACTTCATGCGGTGAAAATAAAGGAATTTGGTTCCAGCGGGGTTTGCCCGGATGTTTTCCCTTTCATTGTTTTGCCATGGCAGGCATTCGTGCTTTTACAGAAAATCACCATCTTTGTTCTTCAAAAGAAATGTCTGTATGAAAACCGGATTGCCGCTTTTGCAAATCCTGCAGGGGAATCACCTGCTCAGAGAAACATTCGGATCAGGAGCAAGAATAACTTATTCCACCCTCTTGTTTCTTGCTGTTACCTTTCCGCTCTTTGCCCAGTCATCCGGAATAACAGCCCGGGAAATGGTTGAAACAATCAAACAAAAAATCGGCGTTCCGTGGCAGGAACCTACTGTTGACGTATTTAAAACAGGCAACCCCGACAATGTGGTTACCGGTGTTGTAATAACCATGTTTCCCACCATGACTGTTTTGCAAAAAGCAGTAGCATCCGGCAGGAACTTTATTATTGTTCATGAACCTGTTTTTTATAACCACCTGGATGAAACTTCGGAATTTGAAAAAAACAATGATCCGGTTTATCTGGATAAAATCCGGTATATCAATGACCATAATCTGATCATCTGGCGGTTTCATGATCACTGGCATATGCGAAAACCAGACGGAATTCTGGAAGGCATGACCCGTGCCCTGGGCTGGGAAAGCTACAGGAAAAAAGGTGCAGAGGGAATTTTTGTCATCCCTCCTTCCACCTTACAGGAACTTAAGGAACTGCTCGCTGAAAAGCTGAATGCGTCCTGCATCAGGATAGTCGGCGACCCCTCCATGAAAATTACCCGGGTAGGATTTCTTCCGGGAGCTGTAGGCAGTGATCTTCAGATGGATTTCCTGCGGCGCAGTGATGTAGAAGTGCTGCTGATAGGAGAATCGCGCGAATGGGAAACCATAGAATATGTGCGGGACGCTTCCCTGCAGGGCAAAAAGAAAGCACTCATTGTTATCGGGCATATCCCTTCAGAAGAAGAGGGAATGAAAGAATGTGCCCGATGGCTTAAATCCCTGTTCCCCGAAGTCAATATCGCATTCATTCCTTCAACTGAACCCTTCGCAAAAGAATGAATTTAAATTATTTTTGCATGAATGATTGAGCTTATCCAAATATTGAACTACCGTTGTCTTAGGTATGTTAATCTGCCTTTAAAGCGGTTTCATGTTCTTATTGGTGCAAATGCATCCGGGAAAAGTACTTTTCTCGATGCAATACAATTTCTATCGAACATAATTAACAATGGAATTGATGAAGCTGTAAAATCCAGGGGAACCAGTTTTGACGAACTCACGTTTGCCGGAAACGGGAACGACATTGAATTTGCCATTGAAGCGAAAATTCCTGAAAACATTAACTCAAATCCAGATTTTAACAAAATCCGGTATGAACTTAGAATAGGAAAACATAAAGAAACAGAAGAAAATTGCATAAAAGAAGAAAGGGTAATATTACTGAAAAAAGGTTATCAGATTAATCATGATGATAAAAATGACTCTTCGTTGTTTCCTTATGAACCGGCTCCACCGTCAACCTTACTTATAAAAAAATATGCCAAAGGGATTTACCGGAGAGTTGTAACTAAGAATCCTGAAGGGAATGACAATTTTTATATTGAAGAATCAGGCAAAAGCGGATGGTTGCCTTCCTTTAAGTTAGGTAATAAAAAATCAGCTCTTGCAAATTTACCTGAAGATGTAACCAAGTTTCCTGCTGCCACCTGGCTCAAAGGATTTCTTCAAAACGGCATCCGTATGATAATTCTGAATAGCCAGCTGATGCGCAAACCAAGCCCTCCAGGTTTGGGCACTTTTTTCAGAACTGACGGTTCCAATCTTCCGTGGGTTATTGAAAACCTTAAAAAAAGCAAAGAAAAATACAATCAATGGGTTGAGCATTTAAAAATCCTTTTACCTGATATTGATGATATTCTGATTATTGAACGCGAGGAAGACAAACACAAATATCTTAAAATCAGGTACAAAAATGGCATTGCTGTTCCCGGCTGGCTATTATCCGATGGCACTCTCAGAGTTCTTGCCCTGACTATAATTGCCTATCTTAAAGACATACAGGGTGTTTTTCTTATTGAAGAACCTGAAAACGGGATTCATCCTCTGGCAATTGAGTGTGTTTACCAGTCTCTGTCTTCGGTATACAACGCACAGGTCTTTCTTGCATCTCATTCACCCGTAATTCTTTCACTAGTTAAACCTGCAGAACTGCTTTGTTTTTCTAAAACAGTCAATGGAATTACTGACATAATTAACGGTTCTGAACATCCAAAACTTAAGGACTGGCAGGGTGATCCTAATCTTTCCGTTTTATTTGCGGCAGGTATTTTATCATGAAAGATCTTGTTGTACTCGTTGCGGATAGTGACCAGAAGGCTCTTATAGAGACTTTTATTAACCGTCTCATTCGCACAAATGTTATCAGTACTATTACTTTTGAGGTAATCAAAAACCCAATGAGAGATTCTGGTAATTTTAATGATAGTCCTGATTTTTTAAGACATTATATTCGGAATTTCAGGTTTGCCATTGTACTTTTTGATTTTGAAGGATCCGGAGCAGAAGCAAAATTCAATAACAGAACTGATGCTGAAAGCAATCTTGAAAAACGTCTTGTTAGAAATGGATGGAAAAACAAAAGTGCTGTAATTGTTATTGAGCCTGAAATTGAAATATGGTTATGGGCAAAAAAATATTCCGTTGCTCATGCCATCGGATGGAAAGAAAAAGAGCAAGGGTTTCCTTTACATAGGTGGCTCGAAATTAATGGATGGCTTTCACCTGCAAAAACAAAACCTTCCAGACCCAAAGAATGTTATGAAGAGGTACTTAAAAGGATCAATGTTCCAAGGTCTTCTTCAATCTTCAGTAAGATTGCTGACTCCGTTTCTTACAATAATTGTACGGATGAATCTTTTCAAAAGTTTTTAAATATTCTCAAAAATTGGTTTTCGAAACAATAGCATGATAAAAATATGAATCTAAGCGGAAAATGGGAAGGTGAATACACCTTTGGTGAAGCATTTCCGGAATCATTCCGGGCGAAAAAAGTGCCGTTTCTCATCGAAATAAAAGATACCGACGGCGATCTGAGCGGAACCTGTACCGATGAGGAAACCATGAAAATATTCGGACAACCGGCAACCATTGAAGGCTTTGCTGAAGACGGCATGATCAGCTTTGTGAAACGCTTTCCCTATTTCTTTGCCATCGGAGAGGATGGATCTGTGATTACTGACAAAGAGCGGGAATCGCACGAAGTGATGTATCATGGAGAACGTCTCGAAGGACAGGAAGCATTTGCCGGACAGTGGGAAATAGTGGCCGCTGTGGAAGAAGGCCCTTTCGGCCGTACTATGGAACTGGTGCTTTCAGGCGACTGGCAGATGCAGAAAGTACTTTAAACCGAGATTAGTCAATAGAAACACAAAAAACATTTAAACAACTTGTTTCTATTGACTTATCGAGGTAATCCCGACTTAGAAAATCTATCATTCTGAAACTTCGGAATGATTAGATTTTGTTAGTCGATTTGTCAATTGAGTTTTTCAATTGACGAATAGTGGGTAAATCTGCCATTCTGCTTACTCTAAGATTTTCACTGCCTTACATCATAGCATAATCAGGTATTCCCGGCCATCAGGCTTTGCTGAACGTATATTCCCAGCAGAATATGCCACAGAAAATAATGTCCCAGCCTTACTGAAAGTGAGGAAAGAAAACCTGCCTTCCGGTAGTAGACCGCTTGCAGGAAATTAAAAAAAAGCCCGCTGAGAAACGTGTATCCCATCACCCATGGTAAAGCATTCCCTGTTTGTTCCAGAGGCTCCCAGAGAGAAGTTAGAACAGCAAGAATCCAGAAATACCTGCCGGCGCCTTTCCCGCGGGTGAACAAACTTATCAAGGTAAGAATCAATGTGAGGGGCAGAAGCCGATAAAGAACCTCACAATAAACAGCCCCCGAAAAATAGAGCAAGAGGGAATACGGGAATGGCTGAAGAAAGGGCGGAAGAGATGTATAAGGCTCCGGGTGAAGAATCAGTTTGAATACAATTACGTCAGCAATGGCAAAGATAATACCGATGACAAACGGTTCAACAAAACGTTTCCTGCCCGTAACTTCCCTGTCGAGTAAATCAGGAAATCCCGCTGCTTTCTGTAACGGAACCAGAACAAATCCTGAAAGAACAAGCAGAATCCCGGACAAGCCAAAAATCCGGTACTCCGGTTTGTTCCGGAGAAAAAAAATACCACACAGCCAGGTTATAAAACAAACCAGGAAAATGAGGGCATAGACTTTCAGGGATTCTTTCTGTTGCTTACTGAACCCGTTTCCGGAAGCGAAAAATTTCATATTATGCGCTTTTCAGATCAACCACTGGAGAAATGGGAATATTTCTTAAACCCAGTTCAGCCACAAACTTTTTGCTTTTGATGCTATAAAATTTTCTGGCTGCCGGCAGGAGTTGTTTCCGGTACTTCAGCATAAGGCGGGAAATACCGAATAAGAGTTCCTTTTTATACGGTTCATCCTTCAGATATTTCTTTATCATCAGTGAAAGTTCATAAAGATCATGTTCATCTCCGCTCAGACGGGCGAGTTTCTGCAACTGGACAAGAGGTTTCTGAAGCTTTTCAGGCAAAAGAGGATAGAGCACCTGGAGCTGAAACTGCAATAGTTTGATCTGTTTTCTCAGTTCATGAATATTGGATGAATTTGCTTTCCTTGCCACTTTGCGCCAGCATTTCCTTCCTTTGCGAAAACAATTCCTCACCGATTTTTCATGAAGGGTAATATCATTATGAAGAGGGGGCAGAGCATTTATCTGATGGTTTGCTTCGATGAGTTCCTGGCGAACCAGTTCAAGCACATCTTTCTCTTCCGTTTTTTTCTTCAGAAGATTTTCATACTGTCCGCGCAGGATGGCTTCGGTTTTGTCCAGCGGTTCTCCGGCAAGTTTTTTGGAAAGAACAGGACGGATTTTTTTGATCATTTCAAGACACACATAAAGGCTCCTGAGGGAGGAAACGTTTCGGGCTATATCTCTGTAGCGGTATATTTCCTTACGGCATATATAGTAACCAATATCCGGTTCGATGAGTCGAAAGACAGCCCTGATGCGTTTCAGTGTTTTGCGCAATTCGTGGACTGCCTGGTGCATCTCTTCCCTGGGACGGGCCGCCTGCTTAAGTGCATATTGCAATTCTTCTGAAAGAATTCGCCGCAACCCCTCGCCGGGAAGTTCTCCCTGCCTGAGAGCCGGCTCATTGCCCGGAGTCCATTTTGCGGGCGCCTGACGGATTTTTTTTCTGGTTACAGCCATAGTAGCACAAAATTAGCCCAAAAAAGGAAGTTATTTGTACTTTTAAGGTCAAAAAAACAGCAATGGCACTCATAACTTCAATTTCTGGAATACGGGGCACCATAGGAGGAAAATCCGGAGAAGCGTTGACCCCGTTGGATATTGTTCGTTTCTCGACCGCCTATGCAGAATTTATCAGGCTCAGGTTCCCCGGAATGAAACCCACGGTAATTGTTGGCCGTGATGCCCGTATTTCAGGCCCCATGGTGGAATCGCTTGTCACAGCCACCCTGTCAGCCTGCGGAATCAATGTAATACAGCTCGGGCATGCAACAACACCCACCGTCGAAATGGCCGTTATAGCTGAAAAAACACAGGGAGGAATTATTATCACGGCCAGCCATAATCCGATCCAGTGGAATGCACTCAAATTGCTGGGGCATAATGGCGAATTCCTTTCAGCCGAAGAAGGAGAAGAAATAATCCGTCTGGCACAAACAAACGATTTCAGCTATGCTCCGGTTGACCAGCTCGGGGTTATCATCAGGCGGGAAGGATATCTTGAATACCACATTCAGAAAATACTCGAACTTCCGTATGTTGATACCGATGCCATCCGCAGGGCAAAATTCCGGGTCGCAGTGGATGCTGTCAACTCCGTGGGAGGCACGGCAATACCCGCATTACTTAAAGCACTGGGCGTTCAGGAAGTCATCCCGCTAAACTGCACCCCTGACGGGCTTTTTGCCCATAATCCCGAACCACTGCCTGAACATTTAACGGAAATTTCTGTGGTAGTTCCCCGAAAAAAGGCGCATCTGGGCCTGGTTGTTGACCCTGACGTTGACCGACTTGCCATTGTGTGTGAAGACGGAAGCATGTTCGGGGAAGAATATACGCTGGTGGCCGTGGCAGACTATGTACTTTCCATGAAGAAAGGGAACACTGTTTCCAACCTTTCTTCATCCCGTGCCCTCAGGGATATTACTGAAAAACACGGCGGCCGGCACTTTGCATCGGCCGTTGGTGAAGTGAATGTAGTGGCCATGATGAAAAAGGTCAACGCAGTAATTGGTGGTGAAGGAAACGGCGGAGTTATCCTCCCCGACCTCCATTACGGAAGAGACGCCCTTGCAGGCACTGCCCTTTTCCTCAGCCACCTGGCAAAATCAGGGAAAAAAACATCCGAATTGCGGGCAGGATATCCTCATTATGTGATGTCGAAAAAGAAAGTCGAAATCAGTGCCGGCACAAATGTCGATCACCTGCTTGCGCAGTTGAGAGAATACTTTAAAGACCAGAAAATCAACGACGCCGATGGAATACGGATTGATTTTCCGGAAGGCTGGGTCCATGTGCGCAAATCGAATACGGAACCCATTGTACGGATATACAGCGAAGGAACCAGCACAGAAGAAGCTGAGCGCCTGGTCTCCATGGTGGAAAAAGTTCTGCAAACTGCCGGTTCATAATGCCATGTTCTATCCAATATACCAATTCAAAAAGGAATGAAAAAAAGAACCCTCTGGATAACCTCTGGTATAATGGCCGCGCTTCTGGCGGTTTATTTCATATTTGGTGCCTCCCGAAAGGAAAAGAAGGTAATACTCGAAACGCAGGTGCGGCAGGGGCCTTTTGAGATCCTGGTAACCGTAACAGGAGAACTCCAGGCAGCGCGTTCCCAGAATATCACAGGCCCTGTCGAGCTTCGCAGCCGCAACCTGAGACTGAACAACATCCGCATCCAGGATCTTATTCCCGAAGGAACTGTGGTAAAAGAAGGGGATTACGTAGCCACACTCGACCGGTCGGAAGCAGATAATCAGCTGAAAGACATCATGGATGAGGTAGAAAAAGCCGAATCGAACTTTAATAAAACCCGTCTGGATACCACCATTCTTCTGCGCAACCTGAGAGACGAACTGATCAACCTCCGGTTCAGCATGGAAGAAGCCCGCATCAAACTGGAACAAAGCAAATATGAACCTCCTGCCACCATACGGCAGGCACAAATTGACCTGGAAAAAGCCGAAAGAAATTATGAACAGGCACGTAAGAACTATTTTCTAAAGGAACAGCAGGCCAGAGAAGATATGAGCCTGGCAGCCGTCGAGCTTGCCAGGGCACGCAGACGAATGACGGAAATGCAAAGCGTTCTCGAGAAATTTATTATCCGGGCCCCGGCTGATGGCATGGTTATCTATGCACGCGAATGGAGCGGCGAAAAACGCAAGGTAGGTTCCACCATCAGCCCATGGGATCTGACCGTGGCAACACTCCCCGACCTCACCTCCATGATATCCAAAACCTACGTTAACGAAATTGACATAAGCAAAGTGAAACCCGGCCAGCCGGTGAGGATTACCGTGGATGCCTTCCCTGAGAAAAAATATTCCGGCGTGGTAACCGAAGTGGCGAATATTGGAGAACAACTGCCCAATACCGATGCCAAAGTTTTTGAGGTCATCATTAAAGTAAATGAATATGACCCTATTCTTCGTCCTTCCATGACAACCGGCAATGCCATTCTGATTGCCAGACTGGACAATGTCCTTTCTGTACCTCTGGAAGCAATCTTTTCTGACGACAGCATACCTTATGTCTTCAGAAAGAACGGCACAAAACAGATAGTCGTTCTGGGCGAAACAAATGAAAATGAAGTTGTTGTGGAACAGGGGTTAAAGGCAGGTGACAGGATCCTGTTGTCAAAGCCGGAAAATGCCGCAAAGATGAAAACTGAAGGATCGGAGCTGATACCTGTCATCCTGCAAAAGGCACGGGAGAAGAAAGAAAGAGAAGAAGCAATGCGCAGAAGCGAAATGGAAAATGCCTACCGGCAAATGCCGGATACCACCCGCAAACCCTCGGGAACAGTGAGAGGAAGGATGCAAAGAGTAAGGGTAAAACCATAGCCGATGCAAAGGTACGTGCACGATATCGTCATCGCATTTGAGTCACTCCTGAATAACCGCCTGAGGTCAATGCTTACGGCTCTGGGTATAATTTTCGGAGTGGCGGCGGTTATCAGTATGCTGGCAATAGGGGCCGGTGCCAAACAGGAGATTCTCGAACAGATTAAAATGGTGGGCGTAAACAATATTGTCATCAGCCCCTTAATTCCGGAAGAACCCGCATCAGGTGAAGAAAGCAGTTCAGGAAACAACTCTTCCGGAGAAAAGAAAAAATTCTCTCCCGGACTCACTTTACTCGATGTGGAAGCCATCCGCCAGGTTGTTCCCGGAATAAAAACCGTTTGCCCGGAGATTACTCTGAATTCTTTTGTCATCCAGAACGGGAAACGGATTGATACCAAAATCATCGGAGTTGCCCGTTCCTACTTCGATCTGTACAATCTTCCGCTCGAAAAAGGGGTTCTTTTTGACAAATACCAGGAAGAAGAGGGCATTCCGGTTTGTATTATCGGTGCCAACATTGATGCCAGACTCTTTCCCAATACAAGTGCCCTGAATCAATATATTAAATGCGGAAACGTCTGGCTGAAGGTAATTGGAGTTCTTCAGCGAAACATGATTCAGGTCTCAGGACTTGAATCAGCAGGAGTTACCGTGCAGAACGACAACATATTTGTACCGGTCAAGACCATGCTGATGCGGTTCGAAAACCGCGCCCTTGTAACATCAAGAAAACTAAACAATATAGTTATAGGTCGCGGGGGAGTCTTTATCAGAAGTTCTTCTTCGGCTTCCTCCGGAAAAAAGAACAACTACCATCAGCTCGACAGAATTATTGTGCAGGTGAACGAAACAAGCCAGCTTAACCCCACGGTGGAAGTTCTGTCGCGCATGCTGCTTCGCAGGCACATGGGAGTTAAGGACTATGAAATAATGGTCCCTGAACTCCTTCTTAAACAACAGCAACGTACCAAAGACATCTTCAATATTGTTCTGGGGGCTATTGCCAGCATATCCCTTCTTGTGGGAGGAATCGGAATTATGAACATTATGTTTGCCAACGTATTGGAACGGATACGCGAAATCGGCATCCGGATGGCTATCGGAGCCACCCGGAAAGACATCGTGGTGCAGTTTTTATCTGAAGCTGTTCTGATAAGCGTTTCAGGCGGTATTCTGGGGGTTTTGCTCGGCATCATCCTGAGCAAGCTAATCACCCATTTCTCCGGCATCCTGACGGTGGTTTCACCTTTTTCCGTATTGCTGGCTTTTGCCGTTTCCGCATCCATTGGAATTATTTTCGGCTATTCACCCGCCAAAAGAGCCTCGGAAAAGGATCCCATTGAATCGTTGCATTATGAATAAAAGGTTCTTCACATTCCTGATGTGGCAGGGTATTCTTTTGGTTCAGTTTGTACCCTGCCGGCTAAATGCCCAAAAGACAGAGAAAAGATTAACCCTGCAGGAAGTAATTACCCTGGCGCGGGATCAGTCGCCCCAGGCATTGCTTGCGCGCCACCGGTTCAGAGCAAGTTACTGGCAATACCGCACCCATCTGGCCAGCCTGCTGCCATCCATAACTCTGACAGGCACCATGCCCGACCTGAACCGCAGCATTGAAAAAATAACCTTACCCGACGGAACTGACCAGTTTGTGGAACGAAAACTGGTGAACACCCTGGGAAGCCTTTCCCTCAGCCAGAATATTTTTTACACGGGCGGCAATATCTTCATCAACAGCGATCTGCAGCGAATCGACCAGCTCGGAGCCTCTGCCGGCCACTCCTATCTTTCCACTCCTGTCAGCATCGGATTCCGCCAGCCTATCTTCTCCTATAATGCCCTGCGCTGGTCGAGAAAAATCGAACCGTTGAAGTACGAAGAAGCCAAACGAACCTTCGTGAGCAGCCTGGAACAGGTTTCTTCCCAGGCGGTAGATCTTTTTTTTGACCTTGCTGCAGCCCAGATTAACCTCGATATTGCCCGTACCAATTTTAACAATACCGATACCCTTTATAAAATTGCCCTGGGACGCTACAATATCGGCACCATTGCCGAAAATGAGCTTCTCCAGATGGAACTGAGCCATCTGAATGCCGGAACCGAACTGAACAAGGCCCTGATTGACCTGGAATTTAAAAAATCACGCCTGCGTTCCTTCCTCGGCTTTAACGAAAATGTTGATCTGACTCTGGTAATCCCTTCAGAAATTCCTGCCCTGGAACTTGAGTACAACAAAACCCTGCAGGAAGCCCTGCAAAATAACCCTGACATCCTGCGCATGGAAAGGCAATTGATGGAGGCAGAAAGAGACGTAGCCCAGGCAAAAGGGGAAAGAGGATTCAACGCAACCCTGTTTGCTTCGCTGGGTTATACCCAGAAGGCCGATGAACTGGCGGCGGTGTATCAGGATCCTCAAAGCCAGCAGAGGGTGCGTGTAGGCATACAGATTCCCCTGCTCGACTGGGGACAGGGCAAGGGAAAGGTGAGGATGGCCATGAGCAGTCAGGAAGTTATCCGTACCCAGGTTCAGCAGGATCAGACAGATTTTCAGCAAAACATCTTTCTTCAGGTTATGCAGTTTAACCTGCAGGATGATCAGTTTATGATTGCCGCCAAAGCAGACACTATCGCAGCCAGCCGTTATGAAGTAACCAAACAGCGGTTTCTCATAGGAAAAATCAGCGTACTTGACCTGAATGTTGCTCTTGCGGAAAAAGACCAGGCAAGGCGGGCCTATATCGAAAGCATGCGCAACTTCTGGATCTACCTTTACAACATCCGTCGCCTTACACTGTATGACTTTATCGAAAACAAAGCTCTTTCCGTCAATCTGGAAGAAGCCCTTTAGAAAACATGCCGTACCGGAAATACTATTCCATTTACCTGCGAGCCTGACGGTATCGGGAAGCAGATAGTTTTTCAGTAGGTATCATTATTTTTGCACTTCGCACCTGTAAACAATTACCCATGCCCCGAAAGCTGAAAAACGAAGAACTGGGAAGAAAAACGGTAGAGGAGTTTAAAAAGGCCCCTAAAATTCCTCTGGTGCTTGTTCTTGACAACATCAGAAGCCAGAACAATACCGGTTCGGTTTTCCGTACCGCCGACGCTTTTCTTGCAGAAAAAATCATTTTATGCGGCATTACAGCCGTACCCCCGCACCCTGAAATTCATAAAACAGCCCTTGGGGCAACAGAATCGGTTACCTGGGAATACAGGGAAGATACGGCCTCAGCTATTCAGGAACTGCGCAAAGAAGGGTACACCATAATTTCCGTTGAACAGGCCGAAAACAACATACCCCTGAATCAGTTCAAGGTCGACACCAACCGGAAATACGCCCTCGTGTTCGGGCATGAGATTCACGGAGTGAGGCAGGATGTGGTTGATCTGAGCGATGCAGTAATTGCCGTCCCTCAGTATGGGACAAAGCATTCGCTGAATGTGGCCGTATGCGCAGGAATTGTCGTTTGGGAATTCTTTACTGCGTTTACTAACGGAAAATAAGCCAGGGTTTTGCTTTTGACTAATAATGCATCAGCCGGTCGGCGCTGCGCACCAACCGGCTGATGTATTAAAAAAGAGAATGTCGATTACTGAACGATTGATTTGAAAACATCATTCGTAAGGAACTTGCCAAATTCCATATCGGTGGCAGCCATCTTCTTCATTGAAGGATCTTTGGCAACAGCAACGCGCAGGTTATTGAATACCACTTCACTGTTATCCATACGGGCTCCGAGAACGGCCTTCAGATAAGCAACCAGGGCTTCATCTCCTTTAACGTTGTTCAGAACAGCCATTGCCCCTTCGTTATCTTTGTTGAGGGCTTTTGCAAGAGCAGTGTTGAATTCGGGCGTATTGCCAAGGAATTTAACAGCTGTTTCATAATCGCCTTTGGTAATGTTGATAATTCCCAGTCCGTAATTGGCAACTTCAACATTTCTGGCAACCGAAGTAAACAGGTTTTCAGCAGTTGCATAATCGCCTTTCAGCAGGGCAACGTATCCCAGATTGGATTTAGTCTGATCGGTTTCCTTAATTGCCTGGGCAGCCTGGAATTCTTTCTGAGCCAGGTCGAGCTTGTTCTGCCACAGATAGACACATCCCAGATTGTTATGGGCGCGGAAGCAATTCGGGAACAATTCAACGGTTTTTTCATAGATAGCCTGCTTGGTGGCAAGATCATTGGTAAGTTTACCGCCGGCATAGAGCAGTTCTTCCAGTGAAAGGGCAGAGGGATTGGATTGGAAAGTACTCATAATTTCTTCATCCGAACGGCCAACTACATCAACTTTGGCAATCATCCGCGAACGGCGAAGCTGGGGCAGGATCTTTTGAGCAATTTCTTCGAAGGTCTTGGCCATGTTTTTAATTTCCTTTTCCCGTACATTCGGATCACTGTACATCGAAAGAACTCTCAAAACCAGTTCCTTATCTTTAATATCGGACTTTTCCATCAGAGCCTTGAAGCCTTCCCAGTCTTCGGGGGTAGCCATCAGCGACCAGAGTTCCTTTTTGTCAGCTTCAGAAATCTTGGCTTTCTTCAGTTCCTTCTGCAGATATTCGCTGGCCGATTTCTGACGGGCTTTGGAAAGTTTGTCATTCAGATCCATCGGGCCATCAGGCGAAGCATAGGCAAGGATTTCAATTCCTTTCAGCTGTTTACTCGGATTATCTTTGGTAGACTTGATATAATCATTGAGTCCGGCAATTTCAGGTTTTTTCACTTCGCTGGGACGTACGTCGCTGCGGTTAATTACATACAGAATCTGCGATTCGTATTTGTCGCTGGTGGTGCGCACAAATTTGTCTTCCATTGTGATGGGTTTGGCATCAATCTTCACCAGCTTCTGGGTAGCGATGATTCCGTCGGCCACCTTAACCGGAGGCAGAGCCAGTTTGGCAGCTTCTTTACCGGCAATGTAAACACTGGGCCTGATAACAACCTGGGAAACACGCATATCATCTTTATATTCAAAAGATGCGGCTTTTGACGGCCATGAGTAAGAACCACCTTCAACATATTTAATTGACTTGTTGTTCCCTTCCACTTTTTCTCCCTGCACAATACCTTTTTCAAGAGGAAGTTCCTGATTGTTATAAACAAGCACGGGCGTCATTTCCAGAATAGCCTTCTTGTTAAAAAATTTGGCCGGGAAGGTAGCTTTGAAGCTGACCTCAACCGTATTTCCTTTCAATTCAAGAACTTTAGGGGTAGCTTCATACTTGACCTGATCGGCAGCCTTTTTCATTTTGTCAAGACCACCGCAACTGCTAAGAGCAAATATTCCAGCAAGGAATATTACAAAATAGCTGATAGTGAATTTTTTCATAGTCATCAAAAATTTAGTTTATCATTCGCATTAATTTAATTCCATTGTATTGAAATTCAAAGAACAAATCTAATGAAAGTTTTTTCAAAAAAAAAGAGCAAACCACATATTTCTTTATTGATGTGCCTTTTAACGGGCTGCCGGTGGTTCAATACCCATATTTCTGTAAATAAAAGCATAAATATCAGCGGTTTCATCAATGATGACAGAGGTAGGTTTTCCTCCTCCATGCCCTGCGCTGGTCTGAATACGTATCAGAACCGGGTTGGGTCCTTTATATTTTTCCTGAAGGGTAGCAATGTATTTAAATGAGTGGGCAGGCACCACCCGGTCGTCATGGTCGGCTGTAGTTACCAGAATTGCCGGATACTTAACTCCGGAGCGGATGTTATGGAGCGGGCTGTATTTGAGCAGGTAATGAAACTGAACAGAATCTTCGCTTGAACCGTAATCAGTTACCCATGAACCACCAATGGTAAACTTATGAAAACGCAACATATCCATAACACCCACCTGGGGTATGGCCACTCTGAACAGATCGGGACGCTGATTTACCACAGCACCTATAAGAAGTCCCCCGTTAGACCCACCCATAATAGCAAGTTTCTTCCTGGAAGTGTATTTCTCCCTGATGAGATATTCAGCCGCAGCAATAAAATCATCAAATACATTCTGCTTGTTGAGTTTCATCCCGGCTTCGTGCCATTCCTCACCGTATTCCCCTCCTCCCCGTATATTGGCCAGTGCATAAACACCACCATTTTCAAGCCACAAAAGCACTGCCGTCGAAAAAGAGGGCTTCATGGTAATGTTGAAACCTCCGTATCCGTATAACAGGGCAGGATTTTTCCCGTTTCGCTGCATACCTTTTTTATAGGTAATAAACATAGGAACCCGGGTACCATCCTTGCTGTTATAAAAGACCTGCTCCACAATGTAATCCTCCGGACGGAAATCAAGCCTGGGTGCAAACCATACTTCCGAACTGCCGGTTTTAGTATTGTAACGGAAAACCGTTGTAGGATAATTAAATGAAGTGAACGTATAATAGGCATTCTCTTCGTCAGGTTCTCCTGAAAAAGACAGTACAGTTCCGATGGCCGGCAGCTGAACCGGATGCACATACGAACCATCCGTCTGATATACTTCCAGCACGTTCTTCACGTCGCTCAGATACTGCAGAAAAAGCTTCCCTCCGGCCAGGTATGCGGCTTCCAGAACATCATTTTTCTGCGGGATAAGCTCTGCTTTCTTTACTTCTGGCAAAGCCCGCAGGTCAACTTTCATAAGACGGTAACGGGGGGCCTCCTGATTGGTTATCATATACAGAATTCCGTCCTGAATATCGACCAGTCCGTTTTCATGGTCAAATCCTTCTGCCACACAATGGAGTTCATCATTGGCCTTTGTAAGGTCTTTTATCCAGAGAGCATTTCCCCGCGTACCCCATTTGCTTTCGAACAATACAAACCAATGTTCATCGCGGCTTACCCAGGCTCCGTACATACGGTCACCTTCGGAGGGATGCCGGTAAACCAGCCGGTCATTCTCCTGATCCGTTCCGAGTTTATGAAAATACACCTTTTGAAACGTGTTCTGAGAAGAGAGCTCGGTTCCTTTTCCCGGAGCATCATACCGGCTGTAATAAAAACCGTCTCCTGTCCATGCAAGGCCCGAGAACTTCACCCAGAGCAGATGGTCTTTCAGGTCCTGTCCCGTTTTCAGATCCCTGACAAACACCTCTACCCAGTCGGAACCGGCCCGCGAAATTGCGTATGCCAGATACCGGCCGTCGTGTGATACCGCAAACGTATTCAGGGCAACGGTACCGTCGGGAGATAAAGCATTTGGATCCAGCACAACCTTCGGTTCAGCGTCGGGATGGTCCATCATACATAACACACTCTGGTTTTGCAATCCGTCATTGCGGAAAAGAAAATACTTTCCTCCTTCCTTAAAAGGAGCCGAAACGCGCTCATAGTTCCACAATTCCGTGAGTCGTTTCTTCAGGGCATCCCTGTATGGGATCGTTTTCAGATATGCAAAGGTGAGTTTATTTTGTTCTTCCACCCATTTTTTCACTTCGGGCGAAGTATCATTTTCAAGCCAGCGGTAAGGATCAGATACTGTAACACCAAAATAGGTATCAGTAACATCATCCTTTCGCGTTTCAGGATATTTCAGCTGGTTTTTACTGCATGACTGCATCATAATGAATCCAAATAAACCAAAGAGTATTTTTTTCATCCGAATAAAATTGATTTTTAAAGTTAAGAGGGAACACCCATGATTTGAATTTTGTTCATAGGTGTTTGTGTTTGCAATACATGGATGTTTCATGGCAGGAGGTTAATGATAAGGGCTTCAAAGTTAACAATTGGCCTCATAACTGCAAATGCGGCTTATAAATAACGATTGCGCATGAAAAACTGCGCAAAGTGCTGCAAGGGCCGCTTTCACTGCGTTTCAGCGGGATTTGCCCGGATGCCTGTGCGCAAGGACAACCCACTGCGCATCAGTTCGCTTCACTCCTGATGCGCAATCCGGGCAAATAAAAAAGCCGGTCAGCAATCAATGCCAACCGGCTGTTATATATTGTTTACAAGATCCTGGTTACGATTTTTTCGAAGGCCGGGGCAAAAGGGCCTTCCTTGAAAGTTTCAGCTTGCCCGACTTCTGATCATAATCAATCAGCTTCACTTCCACCTGGTCTCCTTCCTTGAGCACTTCCTCCACACTTTGAAGCCTCCGCCATTCGATTTCCGAAATGTGCAGCAATCCTTCCTTACCGGGAAGTATTTCCACAAAGGCTCCAAAGGGAGTTACAGATTTCACGGTACCAGTGTAAACCTTATCTACTTCAGGAACGGCAACAATGGCATTAATGCGTTTAAGAGCCGCATCAATTGATTCCTTGTTGTCGGCAAATACATCGACAACTCCTTTGCTGTCAATTTCTTCAATAACAATGGTGGTATCGGTTTCTTTCTGAATTTCCTGAACAATTTTTCCGCCGGGACCAATCAGGGCACCGATCATTTCCTTCGGAATAATAATCTGAACTATTCTCGGAGTATGGGGTTTCATCTCCGGCCTTGGCTCGGAAATAACTTCCGTCATTTTCGAAAGAATATAAAGACGACCCGCCCTGGCCTGCTCAAGGGCCTTGGCCAGAACCTCATAGGGCAGTCCGTCAACCTTAATATCCATCTGTGTTGCCGTGATACCTTCTGCTGTCCCGGCTACTTTAAAGTCCATATCGCCAAGGTGGTCTTCATCTCCGAGAATATCGCTGAGAATGGCAAAGCGTTTGGTTTCGGGATCGGAAATAAGCCCCATGGCGATCCCCGAAACCGGCCGTTTGATTTTGATACCTGCATCCATAAGGGCCAGGGTTCCGGCACAAACAGTTGCCATGGATGATGAACCGTTCGACTCGAGTATGTCGCTAACTACCCTGATGGCATAAGGATTATCGGCCAGAGGCATAACGGGTTTCAGTGCCCTGTGAGCCAGGTTGCCGTGGCCGATTTCGCGGCGGCTGAGTCCGCGCGACGGGCGTGCATCACCGGTAGAAAAGGGCGGAAAATTGTAATGCAGAACAAACTGTTCTGTTCCCTGAATCATTACCTCGTCAATAATCTTCATGTCAAGCTTGTTGCCGAGGGTTACCGTTGTCAGCGACTGGGTTTCTCCCCGGGTAAACAAAGCAGAACCATGAGCCGCCGGCAGATAATCAACTTCGCAGGAAATAGGCCGTATCTGATCCGGTTTCCTTCCGTCAACACGCAAATTTTCGTTCAGTATCAGGTTCCGGAGTGCCTTTTTCTGTACGTCATGGTAATAGCGCTTTATCATAACGCTTTTGGCAGGTTCGTCTTCTTCACTGATATACTTTTCAAGCAGTTCCTCGAGAATTTCCTCGAAGGCCCTGTTACGCTCCTGCTTGCTCATTCCGGCTTTTCCGATGGCATACACCCTGTCGTAGGTTGTTTCCCAGATTTGTTTTCTGATTTCCTCATCGTTCATTTCATGGCTATAGGCCCGCTTCAGACCCTTGCCGGCCAGGGCTGCCAGTTCCTTCTGGGCCTGGCACATGGGCTTGATGGCTTCATGAGCAAATTTAATGGCTTCCAGCAGATCATTTTCCGAAACCTCCTTCATCTCGCCTTCCACCATAAGGATGTTATCGGCCGAGGCACCAACCATTATATCAATATCACTCTGCTCCAGTTCCTTGTAGGACGGATTCAGGATAAACCTTCCGTCAATTCTGCCGACTCTTACCTCCGAAATGGGTCCGTTAAAAGGAACGTCGGAGATTGTCAGTGCCGCTGATGCAGCAAGGCCAGCCAATGCATCCGGTATAATGTCCTTTTCTGCCGAAATCAGATTGATGGTAACAAAGGTTTCTGCATGATAATCTTCGGGGAAAAGCGGACGAAGTGCACGGTCAACCAGACGGGCAACCAGAATTTCATAGTCGGACGGCTTTGTTTCGCGTTTCATGAATCCGCCGGGAAAACGACCCATAGCGGCAAATTTCTCTTTGTATTCCACCGAGAGGGGCACAAAATCAACTTCTTCTCCAGCTTCTTTAGCTGAAACAACGGTAGCCAGGAGCATGGTTTTGCCCATTTTTACCACCACAGCTCCGTCAGCCTGCTTGGCAAGCTTACCCGTTTCAATGGTTATCTGTCGGCCATCGGGCAAATCAATTATTTTCTGAAAAATATTTTCCATGGATATTACTTTTTTTTACAAAGGCGTTGCCTTTTTTGTACAGCGTTTTTGAAAATCAACGCGCTTGCGCGGTGCGCAAACGCGTTGCTCCTCCGGATATAAATCAAAATACAATTCCTGTATGAACAGGAAATTACTTTACTTACGCAAATTCAGCGCTTTAACTACCTTACGGTACCGTTCAATATCCGTATCGTAAAGATAATCAAGCAACCTGCGGCGCTTACCAACAAGCTTCAGCAAAGCCCGTTGCGTACTGAAATCCTTCTTGTGAAGTTTCAGATGCTCGGTGAGATGACCTATCCGTTCACTGAACAATGCAATCTGCGCTTCAGGCGAACCGGTATCCGTTTCCGATTTCCCAAATTTCCTGAAAATTTCCTGTTTCTGTTCGCTTGTCAAATGCATGTGTAATCGGCAATTGTTTGTTATTTATACTCATTTATTTAAGACCTGCAAAATTATGTATTTTTTCCAAAAAACAATCAGATTGCATTAAAATTCATTCAGATCCTGCTGCTGAATCTGCTGGTCAAGAATTTCAAGAGCTTCCGTAAAAGTATGCGGCCGGTACCCTAACTCATGGAAAGCTTTTTCAATGCGCAAACCTGCTTTCATCGGCCGCACTCCCGTTTCATTAAGGTCTCTGGTTGAAACTGCTTCAATAAGACGTTGATCCAGCCCAAAATGCTTCGCTACTTTTTCAGCCAGTTCAAGAATGCTCATAAACTCCCCTCCAGCCAGATGAAAAATTCCTGTCTTTTCCCTTTCAGCCAGAGCCAGCAATCCTTCTGCCAGATCTTCCACAAGGGTGGGGGTGCGAAACTGATCATTGTTTACCCGCACTTTCTGACCTTCCTTCAAGGCATAGCGCAACCAGAGAATGAAATTGGGCCTGGCCAGGCTTGGATTAAGCCCGAAAACAAGACTTGTGCGAACAACTGCCCATTTTCCCGCATACCGCATTACGGCCTTTTCGCTTTCCAGCTTGGATATACCATAATAGTTCACAGGCCCGGTCTGATCCGACTCAGAATATGGCCCCGCCTTGCCATCAAAAACAAAATCGGAAGAAAGATGGATAAAATAGGCATGGCTTCTGGCGGCACTTTTTAAGAGGGTTTCAACAGCCTGCACATTGGTATCCCAGCATTCCTTTTTATGGGTCTCACAGGTATCTGCCTGTGTCATGGCCGCCGTATGAATTATGACAGATGGACGGTGTTTTGAAAGAACATAATCCACTTCAACCGGATTGGTAATATCCATCAGTTCAAATACATACCCTTCCTCTTCCATCCGGTCAGGACTGAAAGAGGTTGCTACAATAGCATAATTTCCGGCTTCCCGGAAACGACGGACAAGTTTCTGGCCCAGCAGGCCGTTACTACCTGTTATGAGGATTGTTTTCATTTGGTATTTCTTTCAATATTTGCAACTTTTATCATAAACTTCTCTCTAACAAACAACCGACTGCATCATCAGCTTATTGCCTATGGCACAACGAAGGCAGTATTTTTTCTCGCAGTATTGCCGGTACAACTGAATAAGGGACTGGGCATCCGCGGCATTGGAAACTTTAACTCCTGCCTTTTCCCATGCTCTTGTAATCTGGTTTTCTTCAGGAGGCATGGCTTCAAGGAAAGAAATGGCCTTTTGCATGAGGTCCTGGTTCCCGTTCCTTTTTCCCCAGGCAAACAACACGGGTACCACAGCATTTATTACCAGCAGGGATGCCGCCGTTTTGCCCAGTGTTTTCTGAAACGGCTCTGAAAGCCTGTCGAAATGGTAGTGGGTATCCCAGAATCCGGATGCTTCGGTATGAAACCACGCCAGAAAATCGTCCGGACGGACCGCCTGCCGCAACACGTCAAACTCCGTCATCCTGTCCTGCAGGAGTCTGGCAAATTGTGCCAGCCGCAGGGTCGGAAAACTCCCCGGCCTCATCCTCATAAACTTCCACAGCGATCTGTCAATTGGCTTCAGACCATACTTTGCCTTCAGAAAAGCATATTCCTTTTGCAAAGCAAGAAAATACTCCTCAGGAAACAATCGCTCCTCCAGAAAACCTGCCTGGCCTAATAAAAGCGCTTCGGTTTGCATAAGATTGCCGGTATGCTTCCGCAAAACGGCATAAGGAAGTGACCGGGACAGCATTTCAAAAGGCTGGGCATTTACATTCATGCCAAGCGACATCAGAAGCCTTCTGTAATATACTTCCTGCCAGTCGCCTGCTGTCTCGCTCAGCAACTGAAAAACGGCCTCCGTTCTTTGCTCCAGTCGCTCCACAATCATCCGGTTCATCCAGTGCGTAAACACAATAGGGTCAACTGTATTCAGATAATCGCGGCAACCGATTCTGCTGTGGTTGTTCAGCAGTGAAAGATACCGCCGGGTCAATGCCTTGTTCCAGGTAAGCTCCAGGGTCAGTATTTCCTGCCCGAGGGCGTTTTTTACCTCCGTATCTTTAATTTCCACCAGGTGAAGAATCACGTTATTGTAATGCGGATCGGTCTGATGCCCATGCCGGTTCCAGTCAGATGCCCTGCGATGAATTTCAGCATTGCCTGCCCATATGGTATTGGCTGCTCGTATTCTCACATCAGTAAAATCCGGACCCGCATCCGGATTGGGTATTCCTGTTGAGAGAACTTCTACCTCCGTCTGGGTTTCCTTATCTGAAAGGGGTAAATCAAACAGTTTGTACCTCCATATAAAATGCAGGAATTCTTCGTTCATTCCCATATTTTATATTATATCACCCGTGCCTGGCTGAGATATTCTTCCATCTCCTTCTGTATATCCCGGGCCATATTACCGGCAACCTGCGCAAAACGGTCGGTTCCGTCGGCATATATAATAGCACGCGAAGAATTGACCAGCAAGCCACCTTTTCGTGTAAGACCCGCGGAAGAAACCGCTTTCAGATCGCCTCCCTGCGCTCCGATGCCCGGCACCAGAAGAAAATGTTCGGGGGCCAGCTTCCGCATCCTGCCAAAAACTTCGGGCCGGGTTCCTCCTACCACAAACATCATATTATTGACGGATCCCCATTTCAACGATGTTCTCACTACCCGTTCCCAGAGTTTTTCAGAACCTTCCTGCTGAACGCTCATCTGGAAGTCTTCTGCCCCCTTGTTGGAGGTAACCGCCAGCAGGATAATCCATTTCCCTTCCACCGAGAGAAAAGGGGAAACGGAATCTTCCCCCATATAGGGGGCAACGGTTATCGCATCAAACAGCATATTTTTCAGGAAGGCCAGGGCATACATTCTCGAAGTATTCCCCACATCCCCCCGCTTGGCATCGGCTATTACAAATACATCAGGATAATTTTTTTTCAGGTAATCAACGGTCATTTCCATGCAGATCCATCCCGCCGCGCCAAGGCTTTCATAAAAAGCTGTATTCAGCTTATAAGCCACTGTATACGGTACCGTGGCATCAATTATGGCCCGGTTGAATTCGAAAACAGGATATTCCTTTTCCAGCAGGAAACGGGGTATTTTGTTAATATCCGTATCGAGTCCCACACAGAGATAACTTTTCTTACTGACGATCTGCCGGGTTATGTCCTGATGTGTCATACCTCAAAGGTAAAAAAATTTCAGACGGAGGCCATTTTGAGCCGTTCGCTGTTTTCGGCCATCTGCAACTGTGAAATAATTTCGTCGAGATCTCCGTTCAGGATTGCCTGAAGATTGTAGAGGGTCAGGTTAATACGATGGTCAGTCACCCGGCCCTGGGGATAGTTGTATGTTCTGATTTTGGCCGAACGGTCGCCTGTGGAAACCATGGTGCGGCGCCGGGATGCAATTTCCTCCATCCGCTTCTGGTACTCCATGTTGTAAAGACGCGTTCTCAGTTCGTTCAATGCTTTTTCGTAATTCTTAATCTGGCTTTTCTCATCCTGGCAGGTAACCACAATGCCCGTAGGAAGGTGCGTGAGACGAACAGCTGAATAGGTTGTATTCACGCTCTGTCCGCCGGGACCTGACGAGCAATATGTGTCTTTTCTGATTTCTTCCGGTTTTACTACAATATCAAATTCTTCAGCTTCGGGCAACACAGCTACTGTTGCAGCCGAGGTGTGGATTCTCCCCTGGGTCTCAGTCTGAGGAACCCTTTGTACCCGGTGCACACCCGACTCATACTTAAGGATTCCATATACCCCGTCACCGGTGACTTTGGCAACAATTTCCTTATATCCGCCGACAGTTCCTTCCGAAAAGCTTGTTACTTCAAGCTTCCAGCCTTTCTTTTCAATAAACTTTGCGTACATCCTGAACAGATCTCCTGCAAACAGGCTGGCTTCATCCCCGCCTGTGCCGGCACGTATTTCAAGAATGGCATTCCTGGAATCTTCCGGATCGGCCGGCAGAAGCAAAATACGAATCTTTTCTTCCAGAGGACCTGTTTTTGATGTGAGGTTGCTGAGTTCCTCCCGCGCCATTTCCCGCAGTTCCTCGTCACTTTCCTTTTCCAGTATTTCCTTGGCCGACGCAATACCTGCCAGCACCGATTTATACTCCTTGTAGGCATCCATCAGCGGTTCGAGCTCCCTGTATTCCTTATTCAGCTTCACAAAACGCTTCATGTCGGAAATAACCTCAGGATCGGTCAGCATCTGTCCTATCTCCTCAAACCGCAACCTGACGCCTTCGAGTTTTTCCAGTATAAAATTATCGGACATGGTATGAAATAAATTTGAAATGCAAAGGTAATACAATTGTTTTGTGTTTCGTCCCGGGTTTCCATGACCTGCTGTTCGCCTGTTGCAGAGCTAACGAGTTCACATTACCGAAAAACAGAATAAAGGGAATACACAGGAACACGAAAGCTTAATGCCATTTCGCGGTTTGCTGTTTGTTATTTGCCGGAAAGTAAGCGTAGCTGGTGCCGTTGAGGGCATGAACAACTCCCGGCACATTGATTCCCGCAAGGGCTATTTCCCCTGCGAGAGTTCACTTGTCAGCCGCTTCGCCTTATATATGTATTTCAGAGCGTTATAAATGGCCAGAGAATTCACTCCTACCGCCCGGTTCTTTTCGTCAACGTAAATGAATCTTCCCGGCAGGCTCTCCATATTCCCGTCGAAAACAAGACCTACAACTTCCCTGTTGCGATTGATCATAGGGCTTCCTGAATTTCCTCCAATAATATCATTGGTGGTTACAAAATCCAGACCTGTGCGCAGAAGCTCCGGAGGGGGATTTTTCCAGCGCTCAGGCAAATTCCACGGTTCCTTGCCATTAAATGAATAATACCGGTCATAAAGCCCGTAAAACGTTGTCTTATATGGCGCAATGGTTCCGTTATACTCATAACCTTTTACCACGCCGTCATTGATGCGCAGGCTGAAGGTTGCATCGGGCGGAATACGGGTACCATATAAATCAAACAGCATCCGTCCCAGTTTGCTGCGGTTCGATGCCAGGCGATCCTGAATGGCCTGATAATCAGCAATAATACCAAAATACCGTTCAGCCTGCATCCGGGCAATTTCGTACAAAGGATCGGCCACTGCCGTTGCGGGAACACTGTCATTGATGAGTTGCGAACGATAAACAGCATTACCCAGGGATGTATTTGCCAGCAGGTATTTTGCTGCTTCTGCCGGAGTGCGGTTCTGAAGGGCTTGCTGAACCAGGGGGTCATCAGCGCCCAGGGTAGCTTTCAACGAGGTAAGATAAAAGGCAAGAAGTCTTTCTTCTACTTCCTGAGAAGAAGGATTGGAAAAAGATGCCAGCCTTTGTTTCATCATTCCGGCCCTTCTGTCGCCGTTTTTCTGGTAATATTTCATTTGCGCAACGCTGTTGGCATAGGAAAGATACTGCCCGGCAAGAAAAGGCCCTGGATTCATCATATTCAAAGACATAAACAGGGAGGAAAGCTTCTCATTGTCAGCAGCTATGGCATCCCAAACCCCTAGCTGGGATGCAAGGTCAGGACGTGAAGCAACATCTTCCCTGAATTTCTTTTCAAATGCAGCTTTTCTGGCCATCAGATACGGATCTTTCAGACCGTCGAGCTCGCCCCGTAATGCCTTGTAGCTGTTTTCCAAACCGAAAATAATATTCTGAATACTGTCCTTCTTCACTTTGGCATTGTATTCCTGAAGAATAAGAGAGACCCCCTTCAGAAAAGATACCTGGAAGGGTAAATAAACATCCCTGCGGAATTTCAGGTCAGCCATAGTGGATAACCGGAGTGTTGATCCCGGATTACCAACCACAAACACAGGTTCGCCCTCCTGAACTCCCTGAAGGTTGAACTTATAATAGTCTTTGGTTTTCAATGGTTTTCCTGCATCATCATACACCCTGAAGAAACTAACGTCAAGGCAATACCGGGGATAGGTGAAATTATCAAAATCACCTCCGAAAAATCCAAGCGGTAATTCAGGAATGAAGACAAGGCGTACATCCCGGTACCGTTTGAAGCCGTAAAGAGAATACTTTCCCCCGTTATAAAAAGTGATCAACTGCAGTTCCAGACCTTTCCATTCGTCGCGGTTTCCATAATCAGCCCTGATTTTTTCAAATTCCTTCTGGGCAATAGCGGCAGGACCCGCTCCCGTGGTATCAGCCTTCACCGCTGCCTGAATCTGACTGGTAATATCTTCGATCTTTACCAGCTGATCAACAAACAGCCCATCCACTTTTCGTTCATCGGTAATTTTGGAAGCATAAAACCCGTTGGCCGTAAGATTTTCTCCTGGCTTCTGAACAGAAAGTTCCGTTCCACGGGCACAATGATGATTGGTCATTACCAGGCCGTCTTCTGAAACAAATGATGCCGAACATCCGCGTCCAAAACGAAGGGCAGCCATTCTGACGCCACGAAACCACTCATCATCAGCAGTAAAATTATAGGTGGAGGTAAAGTAATCTTTAGGTGGATAATCAAACGTCCACATTTTACCCATATCGTATATACCGGCGGTGACGGTATCGGTCAGAAAATCAGTCTGGGCCGACAAACGCGTTCCCTGACAAAATGCTGTCAGAAATATGCCCAGGAAAAGAATACGGATGAATTTGCTCATTGGAAAAGGATTTTAAAATTTAACGAAAGTACCATTTTGAAAGGATGATAAAAAGAATGACCATATGATGTAGAACATCCCGTCAGTCATATTCAAATACTCCGGTTTCGCCTGCAATAGTGATTTTATTTGTGGCAGAAGCCTGGCACCGACCCACGATACGGGCATCGAGATGAAAGGAAGCGGCAATTTCAATAATATCGGTGGCTATTTCAGCAGGCACATAAAGTTCAAATCGGTGTCCCATATTGTAAACCTGGTACATTTCACGCCAGCTGGTTCCCGATTGTTCCTGAATCATCCGGAACAAGGGCGGTACAGGAAACAGGTTATCCTTAATTACATGAACCCCCTTCAGAAAATGAAGCACCTTGGTTTGTCCGCCCCCTGAGCAATGAACCATTCCATGAATCTTTTCCCTGTGGCGTGCCAGAATCTTCATTATCACAGGAACATAGGTTCTGGTAGGCGACAAAACAAGTTTGCCGGCATCGAGGCCAAGCTCAGCAATCCTGTCGGTAAGGCGGTACCCTCCGGAATATACCAGATCCGCAGGCATGGCAGTATCATAACTTTCAGGATATTTTTCAGCAAGATAATGGGCAAAAACATCATGCCGCGCTGAGGTAAGACCATTGCTTCCCATCCCTCCGTTGTATTCTTTTTCATAGCTTGTTTGCCCGAAGGATGCAAGCCCCACCACAACATCCCCGTCCTGAATGGTATCATTGCTGATAACATCTGAACGCCGCATCCGGCAGACAACGGTGGAATCAACAATAATGGTACGTACCAGATCGCCTACATCAGCCGTCTCACCACCGGCACTATAAATGGGAAATCCAAGACTCCGCATCTCTTCCAGAACCTCTTCCGTTCCGCTGATAATAGCAGAAATCACCTCGCCGGGAACCAGATTTTTGTTCCGTCCTATGGTAGAAGAAAGGATCACCGGCCCGGTAGCGCCCACACACAACAAATCATCGGTATTCATAACAACGGCATCCTGTGCAATTCCTTTCCAGACCGACATATCGCCGGTTTCCTTCCAGTATACATAGGCAAGAGACGACTTCGTTCCGGCACCATCGGCATGCATGACCAGACAATATTCCGGATCTCCCGTGAGATAATCAGGCAATATTTTGCAGAATGCTCCCGGGAAAATTCCTTTTTCCAGACCCTTAATTGCCTTATGTACATCTTCCTTGGATGCAGATACTCCACGACGTTTGTACCGTGAATCGGAAATCATATGGACTTCTTTTATCTGCCAAAGGTAAAATGCCTTTGGAAACAAACAAAGATTTCCGGTTGATGTTCCGCTTCTTTTTCCGGCAAGCTCCGTCAATTCGTTTCCTTCAGCCGCCCTGAAAAAGCCTGAGCAAAGCTAAGCCTTCCGTCAACCTGCTCCCGGTTCTGAAGTGAATTTTTATTCACCTTCAGGCCGAAAAGTTGCAGTCAAATCTGGTAAGGTAATGATTCAGCTCATCATCAAAAAATACACGTTTATCCCTTCTTTACCTCCGTTGATTAAAAAATTGGAACCAGAAAAGACAGCGGCACGTACATCAGGTAAACCTTAAATCAAACTTACGTCATGAGGAATAAAGCTGAACGGGCAGAGATTTACACGCTGGACGGTGAAAAAGTATGCATTTTTACTGATTGTACCAAGCTCGATTTGTCGAAATTGTCAAAAGACATTTACATTATAAGGTACCAGGACAAGAGCGGCAATATCTTGCATCAGGAAAAAATTGTGGTGAAGTAAAAATCAGAAAACCTTTCTTTATAATACTCCCATTGATTATTCCGGACAAATTGAGCCACCCATATTGACGATGAATTTAGTTTTCTGATTTTTTCTTGCGTAATGATTCTCCTTTCAATCCTATTCTGTGAGCATTTCCTGCCAATCTGTCCATAATTGCGTCGGCCGGGGTGGGTTCAGCGATATAATCATACCATTTCATAACCGGTAGCTGGGAAGTAAAATCGAATGGTAAAAAAGGCATCAAAAGCCCCGAAGGGGCGGCATTATGGGCTGTTTATAATGCCACCCCTTCGGGGTACATTGCTTATAAGATGTGCCATGGAAGTTCAATCCATAGCCTTTCAGGAGAATCCTTTCTTACAGCTGAATACCGAGGAAAAGAACATCATCGATCTGTGGCTGATCTCCTTTCCATAAATCAAAGTTGCTTTTAATATGCTGGTATTGCTCTGTCATGGGTTTCTGATGAATATCTTTCAAAAGATTTCTCAGACGGGCAATTTTGAATTTCTTACCCAAAGGACCCCCAAACTGATCGGTATATCCATCAGAAAACATGTAAATGAGATCGCCTTTCGACATTGCATAAACTCTGTCTTCAAAAACTTTGTCATCACTACTAATAATCGTGCCACCCACAGAATTTCTACTGCCGGGTATATACATCTGTTCTCCGTTGATGTAAAGAATCACGGGACGCATGGCCGAAGCGATCCGGACGACATAGGTGTCCAGATTGATATCACACAAAATCAGGTCCATTCCATCATTCGACCTTTCAGCTTCTATATTCTGATTGAGGCGGCGATGAATTTCATGATCCAGCAGAGCCAGCATTTCAGAAGGAGATTCAAGGTCGCTGCGATAACATATATCTTTTATGAGGGTAGTGCCCATCACCGACATGAACCCTCCGGGAACACCATGTCCTGTACTGTCGGCACAAATCAGCAGGAACCGGTTGTCTTTGAGTTTATCAAACCAGTAAAAGTCTCCGCTGACAATATCACGGGGACGGTAAAACAGAAAGTATCCGGTAAAATATTGCTCCAGCTGAGTGGCTGAAGGAAGCATGCTTTGCTGAATGCGCTGGGCATATTCAATGCTCTGTATAATTTCCTTGTTTTTCAGTTCAATCTCCTCTTTTTTCTGCACCACTTCGCGTGTACGCTCGACAAGCTCAGCTTCCAGCCTTTTATTGTACTCTTCAGTCTGCTTCTGACGATAGTACATAATGCCATAAACAGCAAGTGCAGTTGACGCCAGCACTGTCAAAAGGAACCACCATTGCTTCCAGAGCGGAAGCCGAACCTCTATGGTAAAGAACGATTCTTTTTCACTGCAGTCTCCCTGGTCGTTACAGGCCATTAGCCCGAAAGCATATTTGCCTTCCCTCAGATTGTTGTAATTGACAAAACGATTCCCTCCGGCATCCGTCCATTCAGGATCAAATCCTTTCATTCGATACCGGTAAAAGACCCGTTCCGGTGAACGGAAATTCAACCCAATAAACTCAATGCGAACACGGTGGGAACCATAGGGTAAAACGATCCTTCCAGCCGGATCGTATTCTTTATCATCTATGCGTAATGAAACGATGTTTATAACCGGGGGAATATTCGTTTTCTTTTCCTTGTTCAAATTATAACCGACAAGGCCTTCAGTAGTCCCAATCCATAATACCCCGCCGGGATCTGAAACAAGCGCATTTGGATTGCAATCGGCAGTAAACCCATAGGCTTTGTCAAATACTTTTACTGATTTTTTTACGGGATCAATCCGGCTGATGCTCATCCTGTGCCCGAGCCAGATTTCACCATCACGGTCTGAAACAGCCCCGTAAACATAATTTGATCCCAAACCGGAGGCGGAATTGACCTGAAAAAGGGTATCAGGGAGAAAACACAGAACTCCCTGACCCAGGGTCCCTGCCCAATAGTTGCCGCTGGTATCCTGAGCAATGGCTGAAAATTCAATTAAAGCGGATATACCTTCCGAACGGTAAGTATGGTCACTCAGGTTGAAAATACCTTTGCTGGCACAGGCAAGCCATACTTTTCCCTTCCTGTCGACATACACCGACTGAATGATATTATATGGCAACCCATCTGCCATAGTTAATAAAACGGAGGTATTGCGCACCAGATCCATTATTACCAGGCCACCGTTGGTTGCAATAAATATACTGTCACCTTTTCCGTTAATATGATTGATGACATTTTCGACAGCATTTCCCGAAAACCATATACGTCGGAAAGAAACAGCATTCACATCAAACAGATAACAACCACTTTCAGAAGTGCCCAACCACACAAGGCCTCTCCTGTCAGTAAACATCGCAGTGATCCTGTCGGAGGGAAGTCCTTTTGTTCCTGCCGGCACAAAAAACCTGTTCATCAGGGTGTTTTTATTCAGTACAAGAACTCCTTTTTGACCTGCCAGAATGAGATCGGTTCCCCGAACGGTAACAGCAGTAATATTTTTCCCTGTAAACCCGGAAAAATCATAAAACTGAAGTGCTTCATCCGTGAAGGAAACAACCCCGTTCCCGTAAGTAGCCATCCAGATCTGGCCTTCCCTGTCCTGAAAAAACGACCGGATGTAGTTGACCGGTAATCCGTTGGATGTATTAAAACGCCTTACACCCGAATGCCTGCCAGCTTGCTGGTCCCAGAGAATTTCAATAACTCCCTCGCCGGAAACAGAAACCCAGATATTATGGTCAGTATCTTCAAAAACTGATGTAATGTTCTGTTGATCGATGCCAAAGCCTTTTCCGAAATCACTCACCCTAAAAGAACTTCCGCCAGGGGCTTCAGCATCAATTTTCAATAGGCCGTAATCATCCGTTGCTGCAAGAATGCCTTCAGACGACTGCAATTGAATTAATTTATTCACCCTGGTTTCAGGAAAGTTTTCTATTTTCCCTTTCCATACCGGACAACGGGAATTTCCGGAAAGCGTGAATATATATATCCCGTCATCGGCAGCAATAAATAGATTGTTATCACCCGTAAAAAGTGCAGAGGTTAAAGTTTTACCCGGCAAAACGGAATCACATCGTATAACCTGCTCATTTTCAGTAATCCCGAATATACCGTTTTGCTGGGTTACTATCCATTTGATCCCTGTTTTGTCGGCTTGAATTTCCGTTATCTGGGAGGTAACTCCTGAGGGAATATTGATCCGCCGGCTGCTTTTTCCGTCCCAAACGAAAACCTGTCCGTTGCTCATTCCAAACCAGAGATTTCCCTTATCATCGCTAAAAACCCTTGTGGCATAAGCTTTGAGTTCTTCCTTCTGAAAACGGACCGGAACAAAGGCAAAACCATCAAAGCGGTAAACCTCTTCCCCTGTTGCCAGATACAAAAAACCATTTTTATCCTGAGATACGGAGTAAACAAAGGGATTCATAATTCCCTGGTCCCGGGAATAAACCTTGAACCGGATCTGCTGCGAAAAAAGACTGGCAGAAATAAATCCTGAAAATATCAGAATAAGCCGCAACCGAAAAAATAGCCTCATGTATTATTCATTTATCTACCTGACACCAATACCATAAATAGGCTTTGGAATTCCACCAATCGGGGAGGAATAGAATTTCAATGCCTCATTGTACTGGTTTCGTATATGCATAACGACATTATTGTTCCGAACAACCGGTGAACTCTTTTTGATCATACTGATTGCCAATGATGTATTATGCTCCTTATCAAAAATCTTAAAATCGCTTTCCACCCAGTTATCTTCGTTTGAAACAGGAAGTGGCTGACTTTTTCTCATCACAGAAGTTATCAGAATATAACCATCATCATCCCAGTCAAAATTGGACTCTCTCACATTGATGGTTCTGTCATCAATATAGGGATAGATAACGGAAATCTGCCTGGGATCATCCCACAGACGGAAACAATATTCAAAGGTAAAGGCATTTCCTCCTTCGACAGGTTTATTTTCATCAGGCGATGTGGATAAAAAATAACGGTAAAGATTTCCGTCGTCGCCGCTAACGCCTTCAGCTATAACTTTTATGATGTAGCCTTTGAACTGTTCAACGAATTCTCCTTCGGTCGGATTGAACGGACCAAAAGTATACCACTTCTGGTCATAGCGGGCGTCAACACCAAATGTCCTGGTAGCCAATACGTTCCCTGCCTTATAATTCCCCTGCGGCTGTCCGGTCTGAACATCTTCATTGCTATAGCACCCAACGCCTCCGTACACCGTAAAACTGGTCCGCGTATCAAACACCCCCTTCAATTCATCAATTGCTCCTCCGCAGTCCGGATCGTATACCCTGATATATACCGGACTGGTAAATTCTTTGGGTATAACAAAGAAAAAGGTCTGTGAAAAATCATCATCCCCCCAGGAAGTCTCCGCATTAGCGCCGAAAGTAACCAGATAGGGTATGTTTTCATCTTTCCCGGGTACCGGCTGGCTCCATGTATGGCATGATGCTGCGAACAACAAAATCCCCATCAGGAAATTTCGCCACCATCCTGATTCTCCTTGTCTCATATTGTTACACTTAAACATCACCAAATCTACTGATAAATTCCCTTAGCTAAAATAATCAAGGAAACTTCATTATGAAAATTTAATAACGTGATCTATAACAAATTTTCTCAACACCTTTTCAAAATACCTGCACAAAGATTGTGCAAAAGTACGCACCCCCCCATAAATTTATGGTGATGCTGACACAGAAGGGGTAAGTGTATAATCACCTTCTACTACCACATCTTTGTAGGAGGCACGTGTTGCCGGTTTCCCTTCTCCCAGGTCCTTTCCTGAAACTCCCAGGCGCACGCGGTATTTTCCGGGACGAACATACTGGTATCTTACGGTAATTCCCATAGCCTTCGAACCATCGCCAAAATCCCAGTAATATCTTTCTGGCACAAAGCTGACAAACCAGGAATCCGAACCGGAAAATTCAACCCATTCGTTGACTTTGACCGTGTCAGGGCAAGCTATCCATGGTTGTTCAATCTTTTCAATGGGGAAATAGTAAGCAACCACATTCTTTTCAATCGTCCCTTGCAGTTTATTTACAACATTGAGTTCCACAGTATATTCACCGGTTCCGGGGAAGCAGTGGTAAGCCTCAAGCCCCCTGTGCCTGGCTCCGTCGCTGAAAGTCCATTCATATACAGCAATTGCCGTATCAATTACCACGCCCATATTTTCAAAAAAAGTATAGCACAGGCGCGGCATTTTTAAAGGCTCCGGAGCACCAAACTTTGGTTCCGTTGTGGAAAAATAAAACACATCGCTTGTTGTCCGGTCATACCGGTCGGAGGAGAAAAAGCCCCGGTCCCCGTTTGCTTCAGGAACAAAGCATAAATCGTTGTACCGCGAATTGAATGGTTCCGGCAGTCTCCGCGGCTCAATCCACTGGCCATTAACCAGCTCAGAAAAGAAGATATCGAGCTTGCCTATGGTTTTGTCAGGCCGGTTGGAAGAAAAATACAAACGCCCGTCAGGACCACAGGTCGGGTACACTTCGTTGAAGGAAGTATTAATGACCGGACCCAGGTTTTTTGGTTCAGTCCATTGGCCCTTTACAAAATCGGAATACCAGAGATCCATTCTTCCGAAACCTCCCGGACGATCGGAGGCAAAATACATACGCTTCCCGTCCGGACTCAGAGCAGGATGGCAGGTATTGTACCCGTTGGCATTGATAGCCGTTATCAACGTTGGTGTGGTCCAGCGGCCGCCCACAAAGCTGGATTCAAAAATCCCGAGCAGGTTGTTGGTCCCCAGATAATTCTTCAATCGGCCCGGCTCTATAATATTTTTTGTCAGGTACATTTTTGTTCCCTCCCGGTTGAAGACCATGGGCCCCTTGTTGCTACCCGAAACAAGTTCTGAAGCAAAAACCCGGGGTGAGCCTGTAAATGTGCTGTCTTTCTTACGGGTAACATAAAAATAATTTTCCAGAGGAGTACCTTTTTCGGTACTGTGCTTGAACAACCCTCCGGCACTTCTGTTGGCAACAAAAATCAACTGATTGCGAGCATCCAACAGCACAGGGGCATATTCATCGTATGCAATACTTGAAAAACTGAGTCTTTCAATCCGGTAAAGACTATCCTTCTGCCCCGAAGCAGTGAGCATTCCTCCCAGTAATAAACCCAGCCACAAAAGAATACTTCCGTATTTCATAGACTCAGAAAAACCTTGGACTTACAGCATTTACCTTAAAATTGAAATTATACCGCACCGAAAATTCCATAGAACCTGCCGTAGCCTGCCGAATAACCCCGGTGGGATAATCCCATGAAAAGCCCAGCTTCAACTGCTTCAGCATCTGCAAATCGAGCAAAGCTATTACGGTACCATCTCCCCTGTAACCTCCTCCTACCCACAAAAGATCATCAAACAAAACAAAACTTCCGTTCACATCGTACTGAAAACCTGACACAGGTTGATACTTCAAAAGAAACGTCGGTTTAAACCAGAACCTGTCAGTAATTTTCAGATAATAGCCCCCCGTAAGAAGATAATTATAGTGCGACATATTGCTCTCTCCGGTAAAGAAGGAAGACAACGAGCTCCCCGAAGGCAGGGTAAAAAACCAGGGAATGGAGAAACCTGCGTACATCCTTTCAGTAAAATAGAACATTCCGAACCCGAAATTTGGCATCATGGCACTGCCCTGCAGGCGGTTCTGAGTGAATAACGGGTCGGACGGATCTCTGATATCCCCTTTGAACGGATCTTCCTGAAACAGATTCAATGCTGTGCGCAAACCAAACGACATTTTCCCTTTCCCCACGATAAAGCGGAAAGCATAATCGAGGCCTATCTCGGATGTGCTCTGATTGAGAACTTTTTCCTGCCGGAGAACCAGACCCATTCCCAGCTTGCTCTTGGCCATGGGCCAATGAAAACCGGAAGAATAATCAACCGGAGCTCCGTCAAACCCAAGCCACTGTTTGCGGAAAGTCCCGGCAAAGCTTAGCACGTCATGACTGCCCGCATACGCCGGGTTGATGAGCAATCCATTGAACAAATACTGGCTGTTCAGAGGCATAAGGTCGCGCTGACCGTAAAGAGCATACGGTAAAATGATCAACAACCCTATTGTCAGCATTCTTTTCATACTGGCTTCATCTCCTTAAAAGAATATATTGCCCCGACTTGCCGTTTTTATTGTAAATGCGTCCGTTTGCCTTAATAATATAATAATAGATTCCTTCGGGAACCTCTTTGCCGGTCCGGTAATGCTTACCATCCCAGCCTTTCCACTCAGCAGGACTTTCTGCCTTATTGCTGTAATGATAAACCACTTCCCCCCACCGGTTCATGATGGTTATTTCAAATGACTCCAGGTTCTCCACACCCTCAACCCAGAAAACATCATTGACTTCGTCGCCGTTAGGTGAAAAACCGTTATACCCCCGTATGTTGGAGAAAACAACACGTACACTGTCCGATTGAGCGGCACATACATGGTTATTAACCGTCCATGACAACAGGTAATCGCCAAAATGATCCTGAGGTATCCGGATCATGGTTTGACCGGAAGTAGTATTTTCAATCTGAAGTTCAGTTTTTCCGGTTTTTTCCGAGTACGTCCAGACACCTGTTTCAGTGGGCCCGTTTATTGTTTCGGTATTGAGCAGATACTCAAATTCATAATAAAGAGTAGTGTCTGAAACAAGGATCTGATGGGGAGGAATACGATACAGAACATACCAGCGTGAGAGGGAATCGGCACATCCGTGGTTATCGACCACCCAGAATAACTTCACCCACTCAGCAGTATCGGCAGAAGAGCTTGTCAGCAGGGAGTTTTTCAGAACCGGATTGGAAAGTGTAATGCTGCTTCCTGCTCCCGGAGGTTTCACTGCATTGATCTTCCAGATTCCTGTTCCCACATCATGATCAACATCCAGTTCCAGTGATTTTCCGCAATATTTCAATGTATCCTGAGGGAGAACTATATCGGGTTTTTTGAAGACGTCTACGGAATCTTTGCCGATAAGGAGGTCGGCCTTGCATCCATACCTGTCAAAGAGTGAATCGGGTTTATAGACAAAATGGTATTGTTCGGTTCCGTATGGCGGATGAGGAACATCCCTGAATTGTTGATTTTTGGAACTCATAGTAACAGCAAAGGAAGAATCTCCGCGGCTGTAATAAAGCTGGTAAGGGGGCGATCCCGTGCTGGCAGAAAACTGCAGTCTGACAGGGGTCTCTTCACATACCCCTGTGCTAAACACCGACACAAATGAGAGACTGGCCCGCGGCAGAGGATGCAGGGCAATCACAGTGGCGGCTGAGGTATCCTTGCAACAATCATAAGGCCCGGAAAAAACCATCCGCCTGAATGAAGTCTCTGCCGAAACCGGGCCGGGATCATACCCGGATGTAACAATACCAGCAATATCGTTCCATCCGCTTCCCGTATTTCTCTGCCATTTGTAACGATAGGAGTTGTCTCCTCCGGAAGGCAAAGAAGCAGAAAGGTTCCCGGGAGACGTTCCGGTGCAGATACTGTCAGAAGGAATCAGCAAATTTCCTGTAACAGAGGGCAAAACCGTAACAGAAACTGTATCACTGAAAGAAACACATTTGCCGGAACGAACCTGACGCATGAACTTCACATTAGCCAAAAGCTTCTGATTATAGGTAAAATCACGGGTTGCCCCAATGGAATCCCAGGAGGGATAAGAAATCCGCCATGTATACAGGTAGGTGGAGCCGTCCCCTCCCGAGAGGGCAGGAGGGCCTGAACCTCTCATCAAACCAAGCATGGAACCATAACATTGGGTGGTATCAAGGTCATCACTGTGCTGAATCCAGATGGTATTCCCCTGGATTTTGGGTTGTACGGTAAGTTTTACAACATTGCTTGTATCCTTGCATGTATTGTTAAGTCCGGAAAAAATAACCCGCCGGTACCAGGCTGTAGCGTTCATTATTCCCGGATCATACAGGGTATCCAGCGGATTGCCCTGAATCTTTTCGGTTGTCCAGGTAATCTGATTCAGACTCTTTTCCCAGTAATAGGTATAATTGCCAATATCTCCTCCCCTGGGATACTTTCCTTTAAGCAGTTGGGCCGATGTTGCCTCGCATAATGTCTGATCTGCAGAAATAAGGTTATTTGTAACAGGCGAAGGAACTCTCACTCGCACCGTATCGCTAATACTTTTGCAAACCGTATCAGCTCCTGACCATACAATACGCCTCAGAAAAATGGTATCAGCAAGATTCTGCGCAACATAGTCTTTCTGTGCTGATGAGCCGGGAGCATTCTGGAACTGGCTGGAAGGACTATCGGTACGGTACTGCCATTTATACACATAGGAGCCATCTCCTCCGTTTGGCTGACTGGCCGAAATCAGCGGCGATCTTCCGAAACAAACCATGGTATCGGGAGTGATGATTTTGTTGTTGCCAATAAGAGGCAGAACTGTGAGCGTGACTGTATTGGAAGTATCGCGGCACACACCTGAAATGATGCGTCTCCTGAAATAGTTAGTCTGATAAAGTACCGGAGGATTGTAGTTTTGAGTTGTTGCAATTCCCAAATTGGCCGAAACGAAGGAAGCATTCAGGCTGTTATCCCAGTAAATACTGTAAGTTCCGTTCCCTCCTCCCGGCCATGGCCCTGTGAGCGGGCCTGGATCCTGCCCGTAGCAGAATGTATCGGATGCAGCAATGGTGTTCAGAGTAATGGCCGGGTACACTTTTACGGTGTAAGTGAGGCTTGTGTCCCGGATGGTATCTCCGGGAGCTATACTGAGAATAAGACGCTTGAAATAGGTTGTTGTATCAAGCACCGGAGGCTGATAGAAAACATTGGTTGCACCCGCAATTTCAGCATAGGGACCTTCTTTGGAAAGGCTCTGGAACCATTTGTAAAAATAACTGCCCGGACCATTCCCTCCTTTGGGGAAGGAAGCCCTTATCTCTTTTGGTCTGGTGCCGGCACAAATGGTATCATCGAGCGGCATAACATTGAACAGCCAGCCACGAGTCTGAACTATCAGATTGTTTCGCGTAGATCCGTTCGCTCCGTCGCTGGCCGTTGAACCTGCTGCACTGCTTCCTTTTAAACCTCTGGAAACATTCCTTGTAAAACTCCCAGACTGAGGCTCAGAATACCAGATAAACCCACCACCACCTCCTCCGCCTGCACCGGTGTTTGAAACGTGTGTTGTACTTCCGCCATTTCCACCTTTGGCTTCTGCTGTAAGACTGCCCAGATAAGAGGTAATATCCAGAATAATGGCTCCGCCGGCTCCGCCACCTCCGGCCCCGCCAGTGCACGCCGCAGGTGTTTCTCCGTTAGCTCTGATTGTCTTCCCATTTCCCAGAATGGCACCAGCCATGATGAGCACAATACCTCCACCGTTCCCAGCTGTTGACGAAACCAACCCGGGTGTATGAGTACCTCCTCCGCCACCACCTCCAAAAAAAATCCGCTTCTGGGTAACACTGGAAATATCATAATATGATGCCAGGTTCTTTCCTGATTCACTCTGTATGCCGGATGAACAATCAGTCCATTCTTTCCCGCCGGCACCACCCTGCCCGCCATTGCTTCCTCCGGCGCCGCCGGAATTTTGCCCGTTGCCACCTCCTGAATTGGAACCAAGGTATCCATAACCCTTGGCATATGAAGGCATAAAATGCACTATCCCTTCACCCTTCCAGCCGGCTGAATCAGATGCTGCCGAATAGTTTCGCTGTTGAAGAGATATATATTCACTGGAACAAACATGAGGATAACTTTGTCCGGCAGCTCCTCTGAATCCTTTTCCACTCACATCAATATCGGCATTCAGCCATAAGGTATCCGATACAATGAGCGCCAGAACTCCTCCCGTTTCCCCATCCCAGGCCTTGCAGGTCAAAACTCCGTCTACGCTTGCCTTCCTGTACGATTTCACTTTGATCAGTTGCAGGGTATCTTCAGCCCTATAGCTTACCCTGTATGAATAATTCGGCGGACCGTAAAACGAAAGATTCGTAGTAAAGATGACCAGTCGATTGGTTACCTGGACTTCATTCACCAGCAAAATCTCATACCTCCCTGCGTAACTTCCCAGAAAACTGGGATAATTTCCCGTTGCAGGATCAACCTCAGCCCCCTTCATCTGATAGATCATCACCGTGTCTCCTTTGCCCAGCCCTGTTACATCGTACAATTTCACAGAGTCAATATTGGCTGAATTTTCGTTATATACTGCCTCAACCCTGTAGTAGGAATTCACTACCCCGGAAAGAGAGACGACCTGGGCCTTCAGAGAATAAACCAGGGAGCTGAAAATCAGCAAACCACAACAGATAAACACCTTAGGCCTTACCATCTTTGATCGGGTCAACGGAGCAATGTATTACAGCGAATTTATAAATTAATAACAAAAAACGTTATATCCTTTAGACGATTTTCATGGATTTTGATTCAGAATTCGCATTTATTGCCCGTTTTGCAAGGCCGGAAGCGTGATATAAAATTGCGTTCCTTTTCCCGGTTGAGTTTCGAACCATATTTTTCCGCCCGCATGTTCAATGATTCTTTTTGAAATGGCAAGCCCCAGGCCCATTCCGGTGGTCTTTGTCGTAAAATTGGGCTGAAACAATCGCCCCTGCATTTCTTCCGGTATTCCGGCACCGTTATCGGCAACCATAATCCGGAATCCTTCGTTGGTTTTACGTATTTCAAGCACAACAATGCCCTTCCTGTCAGAGGGAATGGCCTGTAATGCGTTTTTAACAAGATTGGTCAGTACACGGCTTATCTGCTCTTTATCAGCCATCACAAGGGCTTCTTCCAGTCCGTTCAGTTCGAGCTGAATCCGGGCTGATTCATTCCCTTCGAACAAAAGGGTGGTTGACCGCAAAATGTCAACCAGATTGAACGGTTCAGCCTTCCCCTGCGGAATACTGGCAAAACTTGAAAAAGACGCGGCAATGTAAGATAGTATGTCAATCTGTTCGGCCAGAGTGGAAGCAGTCCTGCGCAACAAATCGTCAAAATGGGGAGATTTGTCTTCCCATGCCCTCTGCAAATGCTGAATGCTGAGTTTCATGGGTGTGAGGGGGTTGCGTATTTCATGCGCAATCTGTCGTGCCATCTCCCGCCATGCCAGCTCCCGTTCCGACCTGGCCAGCAAATCGGCACTTTGTTCCAGAGCAATCACCATCCGGTTGTATTCATTAACCAGGCCTGCAATCTCATCCATGCCAGGATAATCAATGGGCTCCGACTTTCTGTCAAGTTTAACCTGCGCCATTCGCTCCTGTATCATCCGCAACGGCAACGTAATTTGCCGGGAAAGAAGAACTGCCAGGCTTACCGAAAGCAAAACCAGCAAAAGATAGATATTGACAAGAGCGACAATCAGATTGGAAATATCTGCCGCAAGTTGATTCTGGCGGGTAAAATAAGGCAGGTTCAAATAGGCAAGAAATTCCCCGGCATTGTTTCGTAAAGGCACATAGGCCGAAAAATAACTGAGCGTTCCTGTCTGCTCCTTCTGAATAAACTCCGCACGATGCAAAAACTGCATCTCGCGGTAAGCGTCAGGTTGCATCAGATTCCCTGCCAGATGGCGATGAAAAATTTCAGGCCGCGATGTGGCAATCAGAAAACCCCGCCGGTCATAGAGATTGATGTCACAATAGAACATATTGGAAATCTCGGCAAGCAATTCATCCGGATTGCTGAAACCGGGAGACGCCCAATCCGGAGAAAGACTCTTCTCCTTGTGCACATATCTGTACAATTCGAAATAAACCGACTGCATTTTCTCTTTCAGGGCTTCGGTATGACGGGCATTGTATTGCCGCAGGCTGAAATAAACTGCTCCTCCCCCCAGCAGGAATAAAGAAAGAAGCAAAAGAAAAATCATCGAGTACTGAATCCTGTTACGGAAAGTCCTTTTGAAAGCCGATTCAATAATTCCCGTGCTGGTAAAGAGAAGAAAAAATGCTGCCGATAAAAAGTAAAAAATGAACACGTAGGAAAAAGCTGTCAGCTTTTCAAAAAAGGTGGAAACAGGCTTGCTCAGCACAATCAGATTATCTGCTGAGGGCCTGAATACAATATGCTGAAAATTATCTATTTTTTTCAGGGCAAATTCCTCCCCGCTCCGGAACATGGTATCAACCAGACTGTATGGATATTTTCCTGATTGAGTAATCAATTGTCCCTTATAATACTTGGCATAGGCATACCCCTCGGCTTTCAGCGCCGACGATGTTTTCTCATCCAGCAGTAACTCGGGATAACCGGGAGCTTCAATGATCTGCCTCGACGTGATTTGAACAAACAGGTCTGTTTCTTCATTCCGGGGTTTGACTTTATAGCGGAACCGACCGAAATAGCTTATTCTTCCATTTTGATTGTTCAGATAGTAAAAACCTGTATCAGAAAGTGGATATCCGTAATTGTTCAGCATGTCGGAAAAGAAAGAATAACAATGCGTCATACGGTTCTCAGGCTGAACCAGAAGAGAATCGTCGGCATCGCAAATGGTGAACTGAATATCATACCGGGCCCAGTAACCCCCAAAATACCGTCTCTGCAGATAATTGTCCAGATCATCATACCGGAATACCGAAGGCTGAAGCTTCAGGGGAAGTAACGTATCGGAGGCCAAAGCAGGAGCTATCTCCCCGAGCATCAATTCAGCCACGGGATCATGCTCAGCCGCCAGGCCTGTTGCTATCACCTTGCCCCGCTCCCATTCCTTTTGCCATCCTGCCCTATCAGCAATTATTACCGTATAAAGCGAAAACAATAGAATCAGAATAACATAAAATGAAAATCCGACGTTCCGTTTCCGGTAATAGACCGAATGAACAATAAACAAGGAAACAACGAATATAAAAACTGCCAGAGACAGAACCCCTGCAATGCGGCTTACCGGCAAAATGCCCATGGCAAGAACCAGACTGCTCACAAACACCTTCGGAGAAATTGCTGCATTTGCGGCAGCCTCAGCAAACCTCCTGTAGATCAAACCCACCGAAACAAAAAGCAGGGCGATGGAAAACAATCCTATGAAGGTAAAAACAGTCAGATCAGGTATGTTTCTGATTTCAAATGAGATATCACTATCAATCACCAGGCTGTCAAACAGCAGATGAAGAAAAACAGCAATCGCAACAAAAACAAGGTGGTATAAAAACGATTGCAGAATCAGAAGTTTTTTTCCCGTGCCAAGGAAAAACCGGCAGGAAATATGCCGAAACACAAAATAGGCCAGAGAGAAGGCAAATACAGCATTCAGAAGAAGGTCGCCCAGGGAAGGCAATGCATGACCGGCTGCAAAATGAGCCGGACTGAAAAGGCTGGTTCTGTATAGTACTGCAGGCCATTGCCATTGGATCATCACTATTCGCAACAGTACTCCCGCGACAAAATAGGCCAGAAAAATAACCCATTTTTCTTTAGCCGACCTGGCCTGATACAGGAGCTTCCGCACAAACAAAATCAGTAAAAGACCAAAAACTGCATAAAGCCAGGGTATGAAGTTCCTGACGGGATGATTTTTCAGCTGGTAGGTATCAAAGCAAAAATACAGCACATTGGTGCCGCTTTCATTTTTAAGAGGGAAGCTGTAAAGCTCATCAACAGGTGCCTTTGCAACCCCCACCGAAGAGGGCAGATGAAAGTCAGCATTAAATGTATTCCGCAGGTATTTGTTTTCGTATGGATAAAGATGTTTAATCAGAATAAGCCCCATTACAGTATATGGTTCCTTCTTCTGCAGAACCGATGCATAGTAGGCATTGCCCAGCTTCAACAGCGGATGATTCAACGTATCGGCCTTAATGGCAACCGGGTAATCGGAACTATTGTCTGACCAGTAACAAAGGCTATCATTCCGGTAAACCAGTATAGTCACATCTTTTTGTCTGACATTTCGCAGAAGGTTCAATCCCTCCTCCGGAATGACGCACTTTTCTGAAGCTGCCGAAAACATTTCAGCAACCCGGTTCACTTTCTCCTTCAGGTTTTTTTCCTTGTGCAGAAAGATTCTCTGAATCCTGTGCATCTGCCACTCTCTTGCTTTGCCGCTTCCGGCAAAATAATCAAGTCCGTTTGAAACAAACAGAAGGAGAATAAGCAGAAGCAGATAATATGGCAAAGACAACTTTCTCAAGGAATGCTTTTTGGTAGTTAATATCCCATTTTCATTCATTCATGATGATAGGGTTCTCCCCTCAGGATGGTCAATGCCCGGTACAATTGTTCCAGAAACATAATCCGGATAACCTGGTGGTTGAACGTCATATCCGACAGGGAAAGCATGAAATCGGCCCGTTGATATACCTTTTCCGAAAAACCCCATGCTCCGCCTGCAACAAATACGCAACGTTTAAGTGAACGGTTCATCATTCCCTGCAGCCACCCGGCAAACGACTCCGAGGTGTGCTTTTTTCCCCGCTGGTCGAGCAGAACAAGATAATCAGATTCCTGTATCTGCCCAAGCAATGCCAAACCCTCCTTTTCTTTTACCACAGCAGTGTCATTGATTGATTTCTTCTGACGCACCTCAGGAATTACCACATATTCAAAGGGAAGATACTTTCCGATTCTTCCGGAATACTTTTCCACCCCATCCGTTATCCATCGCTCAGCATCCTTACCTGTTACCAGAAATACAACCTTCATACGTCCTTTTTTCTTACCCCGCAAATTTTATTCCCAAATTAACAAAATCTGGTTCGATTTTTGCATACTTTACATATAATGAAAAGTATTATTTTTGAACGAAGAAATCCTGCATCATGCTGATGTTTTACCGTTTTGGCTTTTTGATTGTTTCGGTAGCAATGTCATTTCTGGCTGGAGGAGAACCTCTTCCCGACAAGGTACCGCCCGAAATTGTTACGGCTTTCAAAACGGGCAACTACCGGGAACTGGGCAGACGATTCAACAACAGTGTTGAACTGGTTGTTCTGGAGAATGAAAATGTTTACAGTAAAACACAGGCTGAAATCATAATGAAGGATTTCTTTTCAAAGTATCCGCCTGTAGGTTTTGTTGTCCGCCACGAAGAATCGCGGGAAGGTCTCTGTTATGCCATTGGAAGGCTAACTACAAAACAAGGTTCCTTCCGGGTGGTCATCCTGTTAAAGACCAGGGGTGAAGAAGTGACTATCAATCAGTTACGTATCGAAAAAGATGACTCTGCCCGATGAACACTTTCTGCTGAAGCGCCTGATTGAGACAGCTCTGGCTGAAGATGTAGGCGATGGTGACCATACTTCGCTGGCTTGTATTGATGCCTCTGCCACAGGCAGGATGGTTCTTCTGATCAAACAAGAAGGAATTTTTGCCGGTGGTCGTATTGCCCCCCTGGTTTTTCATTCCATTGATCCGGCTCTTCAGGTGAAACAACGTATAGCCGATGGTGCAGGTGTTCATCCCGGAGACATTGCCCTGGAAGTCAGCGGGTCGCAACGATCCATGCTGCAGGCCGAACGCCTTGTACTGAACATTCTTCAGCGCATGAGCGGTATAGCAACAGAAACACACAGGTACACCGAAAAAATCAAAGGTTTTAAGGCCCGTATCACCGATACACGCAAAACTACTCCGGGCATGCGCTTTCTTGAAAAGGAAGCCGTTCGCATCGGAGGCGGAATGAATCACCGGATGGGCCTCTACGATATGATTCTTATCAAGGATAACCATATTGATTTCTGCGGAGGCATTGAAGAAGCCATAGAAAAAGCCGTTCAATACCTGAAGGCAACCGGCAAAAACCTCCTGATTGAGGTCGAAGCCCGGACACTGTCGGACGTGGAAAAAATACTCCGCACCGGAAAAGTCAACCGCATCTTGCTGGATAATTTTTCTCCCGACCTGACCCGTGAGGCAGTAAAATTAATTGCCGGACGCATCGAAACAGAATCTTCGGGTGGTATTACGCTGGAAAATGTCCGCGATTACGCCGCATGCGGAGTGGACTTCATTTCTGTCGGAGCCCTCACCCATCAGATCCGTTCCCTTGATATGAGCCTCAAAATGCAGTACTGAAATTCTTCCTCCCCGCCTGAACTTCAGGTCGTTCTGTTTGTTTATCTGTGGCCAAGACATGCGTTATGGATTTGAAACATCATCGCCGCGAATACAAACGTGCCATACTGAATGAAAACCTCCTGCCCGAATTACCTTTTCCTTTATTTAACCAATGGTTGCAGGAAGCGTTAAAGGAGGAAAAACATGATCCGACCGCCATGGTCCTTTCGACCGCCGGAAAAGACAATATTCCATCCGCGCGTATGGTACTTCTGAAGGAAAGCAGTGAAAGAGGTCTGGTTTTTTTTACCAACTACCTGAGCCACAAAGGAAATGACATGGAGCAGAATCCGCACGTATCCCTTCTCTTTTTCTGGCCCGCCATGGAACGTCAGGTGCGCATTGAAGGAATTGTTCAGAAAATTCCTGCTATTGAATCCGATACGTATTTTGTAAGCCGCCCGGAAGAAAGTCAGATTGCCGTCTGGGCCTCACAACAAAGCACACGTATTCCTGACCGCAAGGTTCTTGAAGAGAGATATAGCGAATTTTCCGAAAAATTTAAAGGAAAAACGATACCCCGGCCCCCTTACTGGGGAGGATACCTGGCAGTTCCGTATTGTTTTGAATTCTGGCAGGGTAGAGAAAACCGCCTGCACGACCGGATTGAATACCGGCTGTCTGATAATCGCTGGACCCGCGCGAGGCTTGCTCCCTGAAGCCTATTGCAATTGTTTCAGACGCTCCTGCAGAACGGCAATTTTGTTCTGTGCATCGGCCTGTTTTTTTCGCTCATTTTCAATTACCTGAGCGGAGGCATTCTCCAGAAACCTCGGATTGTTCAGCTTTTTCTCAACTGAAGCCAGAAAACCCTGCATATATTTCAGGTCTTCCTGCAGTTTTCTGATTTCTTCCGATGTATCGGTCTTTGTTTGGTGAACAATAAAGAACTCAGCTGATTTTACCATAAATGCAAAAGCTCCTTCCACCTTGTCGCGGGTGGTTTGAATTTCCTTCAGATTAGCCAGTTTGCAGAGAACAGCATCAAAATCACGGCTGAACTCACCCTGATTGTCGCGGATGCAGAGCACAAGCTCTTCGCGTGGCGGAACATTGTGGTCTTTCCGGAAGCCCCTGATTACCGTAACAGCTTCTTTAACAAGCTCAAACCTGGAAATCACTTCTTCCCGGAAAGGTTTCGCGACGGGAATCCTTGCCAGCATAATGCTTTCGCCTTCACTGCGCTGGTCAAGGTTCTGCCAGAGCTCCTCCGTAATGAAGGGCATAAAGGGATGCAACAACCGCAACAACTGGTCAAAAAACGAACGGGTCGCTTCGTACGTTGCATTGTCCATTGGTTTCTGAAAGCCGGGTTTGACCGCTTCAAGATACCAGGATGAAAACTCATCCCAGAAAAGTTTATACGTAGCCATTAAGGCATCGGAGAGGCGGAATTTTTCGAAATGATCTTCAATAACCGCAATCGTTTCATTTAGTTTCTCCGTAAACCAGGCAACAGCCTCCCGGGCATTATCGGGTTGAGGCAGAGCAGAGTCTGTTTTCCATGACTGGAACAGACGGAATGCATTCCATATCTTATTCCCGAAATTCCGGCCCTGTTCGGTCAAACTTTCATCAAACAGCAGATCATTGCCGGCAGGAGAGCACAGGAGCATTCCCACGCGCACTCCATCAGCTCCGTACTTTTGAATGAGCAGTAACGGGTCCGGGGAATTGCCAAGCGATTTGGACATCTTTCTCCGCTGTTTGTCACGCACAATTCCTGTCAGATAAACATTGCGGAACGGCTTTTCACCGGCAAATTCGTAGCCTGCCATAATCATGCGGGCTACCCAGAAGAAGAGGATCTCGGGGGCAGTTATGAGGTCATTGGTCGGGTAATAGTACTTCATGTCGCGATTTCCCGGATTTCTTATTCCGTCGAACACAGAAATAGGCCAGAGCCACGAAGAGAACCAGGTGTCGAGTACGTCTTCATCCTGTCGCAAATCGTCGGGAGCAAGTGTGCTGATGCCGAACTCCCTTTTGGCTTCTTCCAGAGCCTCTTCCTTTGAAAGGGCCACCACGAACCTGCCATCAGGCAGATACCAGGCGGGAATGCGATGCCCCCACCAGAGCTGGCGACTGATACACCAGTCTCTTACATTCTCCATCCAGTACCTGTAAGTATTTTTAAACTTGGGAGGGATCAGCCGTACTTCATCTTCCATAACGGCTTTCAGAGCAGGACCTGCCAGTTCCTTCATCCGCAGAAACCATTGAACCGAAAGACGGGGTTCGATTACAGCGTCTGTCCGCTCCGAAAAACCGACCTTGTTTACATAATCCTCTGTCTTTGCAAGAAGCCCCTGCTTTTCGAGCATTTGAACCGACCGGGTGCGGGCTTCAAACCGGTCAAGTCCAACCAGCACCTGTGCCTTTTCGTTTAATTTCCCATCATCGGTAAAAATATCAATTACCTCCAGCTTGTGTTTCAGTCCCAGTTCATAGTCGGCCATGTCATGAGCCGGAGTAACCTTAAGACATCCTGTCCCAAATTCCTTGTCAACATAAGGGTCTGCTATTACCGGCACCTCCCTGTTAACAAGGGGTACAACAACTTTTTTACCAATAAGGTGAAGGTAGCGCTCATCCTCGGGATTTACGCATACGGCTGTATCGCCAAGTATGGTTTCGGGCCTTGTGGTAGCCACGGTAACCCACCCATCTTCTCCGACAATTTTATATTTTACATAATAAAGCTTTGAAGTAAGCTCGCGATAAATGACCTCTTCATCTGACAGGGCGGTGCGTGCCTGCGGATCCCAGTTCACCATCCGTACGCCTCGGTAAATGAGCCCTTTCTTATACAAATGAACGAAAACACGAAGCACACTTTCCGACATTTCGGGGTCCATGGTGAATTTCGTGCGCCGCCAGTCGCATGAAGCACCCAGTTTTTTAAGCTGCTCAAGTATGATGCCCCCGTGCTTTTCCTTCCATTCCCAGGCATGCTTCAGAAATTCTTCCCTTGTGAGGTCAGATTTGCGGATTCCTTCGGCTGCCAGCTTGCTAACAACCCTTGCTTCAGTGGCAATGGATGCATGATCGGTGCCGGGTACCCAGCAGGCATTTTTCCCCATCATGCGTGCACGCCTTACCAGAACATCCTGAATGGTATTGTTCAGCATATGCCCCATATGCAGAACTCCGGTAACATTCGGAGGAGGAATCACTATCGTGTAAGGTTCCCGATCATCAGGATCCGAATTGAAAAAACCCTGTTCCATCCAGTACCGGTACCATTTTTCTTCCGTACGCGAAGGATCGTATTTGCTTGATATTTCCATGAATGCATAATAAAAATGAATTGCAAAAGTAATAAAACTGCTTTAAAACAATAGCAGCAAGCCGGGCAAATTCCCCTTTTATCATCTCAGTGTGGTACACTTTTTGTTTAATTATTATACCTTAGCAATCAAAATTTTTTCACCTATGAAACGAGTTATTCTTATTTCCATCCTTTTTGTTTTTGCAGGTTTTACAGTTTTTTCACAAACTGAAACCAAACAGAATAAAGCAGAAATTACGTTCGAACAGACATCCCATGATTACGGGACCATTCCGTTTGAAGGGGACGGAACGTACAGTTTTGTTTTCAAGAATACGGGGAAGGAGCCGCTGGTTTTGTCAAATGTCAGCTCCTCCTGCGGATGCACCGTACCGGAATGGACAAAGGATCCGATTGAACCGGGCAAAACCGGCACCATCAAGGTAAAGTACAACACCCGCATTCCGGGCCAGTTCACCAAAACAATTACCGTATTCAGCAATGCCTCCAATTCACCGGTTAGCCTGAGGATTACCGGCAATGTTGAAGCTCCCAAAAAATAACTTGTTGCACAAGGAAATTCTGAATCCATATGCCTGACATTTCCGGGAGGGGGCAGCAAATGCCCCCTTCTCCTATCCGTAAACTGGTTCCTTTTGCTGAAGAAGCGAAACGAAAAGGCCGGAAGGTTTATCATCTCAACATCGGCCAGCCCGATATCCCCACCCCGGACACAGCCCTCGAGGCCATCCGTAATATCAATCTCAGGGTGATTGAATACAGTCATTCGGCAGGTATTGAATCTTACCGCCGCAAGCTGGCCGGTTATTATCAACGCATAGGAATTGACATTGACTATACGAACATTATGGTAACAACCGGTGGATCGGAAGCACTGCTCATTTCGCTGATGGCCACCCTTGACCCTGGTGATGAAGTGATTGTTCCGGAACCATTTTACGCCAATTACAATGGTTTCAGCATTGCTGCCGGTGTGAAGGTGAATCCGATCCGTTCCTCAATTGAAACAGGATTTGCCTTGCCCCCGGTCAGCGAATTTGAAAAAGCCATTACACCCCGTACAAAGGGGATTATCATTTGCAATCCCAATAATCCTACGGGATACCTTTATTCAAAAGAAGAACTGGAACAACTGCGCGACCTTGTTAAAAAATATAACCTGTTTCTATTTTCCGATGAGGTTTACCGCGAATTTGTCTACGATGGCAAAACCCACAACTCGGCGATGAACCTGAAAGGAATTGAAGACCATGTTATTATGCTCGACAGTACGTCGAAGCGCTACAGCATGTGCGGCATCAGGGTAGGTTGTATTGTGAGCCGGAATAAGAAAGTTCTCGACACAGCCCTGAAATTTGGCCAGGCACGGTTGAGCCCTCCCACACTGGGCCAGATTGCTGCCGAAGCTGCAATCGACACACCTCCATCCTATTTTGCTGAAGTGTACAATGAATATATTGCCCGGCGCAATTATATGGTCGAAGCACTAAACCGGATGGAAGGCGTGGTCTGCCCAACGCCAGGAGGAGCCTTCTATGCCGTTGCCCGGCTTCCGGTTGATGACGCCGACGAATTTGCCCGGTGGCTTCTGAGCGATTTTGAATATAACAACCAGACTGTAATGCTCGCCCCGGCCAGTGGATTTTACAATACTCCCGGCCTTGGCAAAAATGAAGTCAGAATTGCTTACGTGCTCAAAATTGACGATCTGAAAAATGCCATGGAATGCCTTGAAGTGGCATTGAAAACCTACCCGGGAAGAACGGAATAATCGGTTTGGCTATCCGATGCTTTGCTGAAGCCAGAGAATCAGGATGGAAAGCCCCAGGGTCAGGAGGGTTGTTATGATACCTGCCTTGAAAAACTCGCGAAAACCAATGACAACTTTTTCCCGCCCGGCAGACTCAATGACTATGAGATTGGCCATTGCCCCTATAATGGTGGCATTACCGGCCAGGGTAGAAGCTGAAGCCAGACTCAGCCAGAGTATATCATTCGCCATACCGGCTTTCATCAGAGGAAGCATCATAACGGTATAAGGTACGTTGCTGACGATCTGCGAAAGCAGCAGGCTCAATCCATGCAGTGCCGCTATTCCCTTCAAATCGGGTTCAATTACCTTCTGCTGCAAAAAGGGATCCATCAGTCCCGTCCTGACAGCCCCTTCCACAACAATAAACAAGGAAGCAAAAAACAGCAAAAGCACCCAGTCAACATTTTTAACAACCGTCGAAGGCCTGATCTTCCCGAAAATCAGAACGAGAGAAGCTCCCCCAAGTGCAATAACCGGTATGGATAAATGAAGTGTCCGGCTAAAGAAAAAGAGAACAACAACCCCCAGGAATATTGGCACTGAAAATTTCATGGAGGCATACTGATACTGGAAATCATTTCCGTTAAAATGCATAGGCACCCTGTTTCTGAAACTGGCAGGATACAGCAATCTCATGACGAGGATGATCACAACCATACTCAGCAGAGAAACCGGTAAAAGTTTCAGCAGAAACGTACCATAAGGAATGCCTGAATTCATGCCGATGAGCATATTCTGGGGATTTCCGGTAATGGTCATGGCACTGCCCGCATTGGAAGCAAGAATTTCGGCTATGAGATACGGTACAGGATTAACCTGCGATGAACGGCAAATAGCTATGATCACAGGAGTAAAAAGCAAAACTACTGCATCATTCACCAAAAAAGCACTGGCGAGACCCGTAACAAAAACAACAATAATCAGCAAACGCTGCTGGGTTTTGCTCCAGGAAATCGTTTTGCTGGCAATAAGCGAAAAAAAGCCGTCGAGCTGAAGTGTGGTAATAATAATCATCATACCAAGGAGCAGGGCAATGGTATTAAAGTCAATTGCCTTTATCGCCTCATCGAAGGGAAGAATTCCGGTCAGGATCATGGCCACAGCCCCGAAAAAAGCTGCTGATGGCCGGTCAACGTTGATTTTCGGTAACCGGGTAAAAATAATCCCTATGTAGGTGAGAACAAAAATGATGAATGCTATCGTCCTCGGATTCATGGGTAGAGAAGGTATTTTTTTCTGATTTCTTTAAATTTTGTCAGCCCCGGGAGCCAGCTTTTCCTGATATCCTCTTCTGAAAGCCGGTTTTTTATCTGCTCGCGCAGGGCAGAAGTTCCGGCCAGAAGATCGAAAAAGGAATTAAAAAATCGGTTCTTATCAGGAAATCTCTCATAGGCATCGAATAAAAAATCAAGGATAAGCTCTTTCTTTTCCAGGAGGGCAATTGTATCATAATTCCGGAGATCGGTTCCGCAACATATTTTCCCGGCATGAGGGGGATGGAGGCTCATACCCGGCATGCTGCGGGGAATAAAGTGAAAGGAACATCCCTGCATTGAGGGGTGGCCATATACCTGAAACGGAAACGGAGTGCCGCGTCCTACACTGACAGCCGTTCCTTCAAAGAAGGCCAGGGAGGGGTACAAATAGACCGAGCGCATGTCAACCAGATTGGGTGAAGGCTTTACCGGCAGATGGTATAATGAATCGTGGGAATACCCCGTGCAGGGAATAACGGTAAGTGTACAATGCAGAGAATCCCTGAGCCAATGTTCACCATTCACCATCAGGGCGTATTCACCAATGGTCATTCCATAAACCACAGGAACCGGATGCAGCCCAACAAACGACCGGAAAGCCGGTTCCAGCACCGGCCCGTCAATGTAAAACCCGTTCGGATTGGGACGGTCCAGTACAAGCAAAGGAATGTTGTTTTCTGCGCAGGCTTCCATCATATAAGAAAGGGTGGAAAGATAGGTGTAAAACCGCACGCCGACATCCTGTACATCAAATACAACTAAATCAATTCCGCTCAGATCGGCAGGTGAAGGTTTAACTTTTTTCCCGTAAAGTGAAATTACAGGGAGTCCGGTCTTTGCATCACGGCCAGCCGGTACTTTTGCCCCGGCATCAAGATCTCCCCTGAATCCATGCTCCGGTGTAAATACCTTCTTTACATCCAGGCCGCTCAGAAGAAAAGTGTCCAGCAGGTGGGTCACTCCTATCAGCGAAGTATGATTGGCCACCAGCGCAATCTTTTTTCCGTCCAGCAGATGAAAATAAGCCTGGGTTCTGCATGCTCCCGGAACAATTTGTCCCTTTGCTGCAGTTACTGCCATAAAAATGGCCATTGCCTGTATAATCTGCCTTCTGCGCACAGCCCCGAAATTTACAATTTGTTTTCTCAATTGTGAAATACAAAATACCAAACATCCTGAAAAAGAGATATTCACATAGAAATTGTATCCTGATTTTTCAAAGGTTAGTCCTTCTCCGACAACCTGATTCCGTTTTGAATTGTTACATTTGCCAACGGACGTTCCTGAAAATGAATACAGAGTTTTTCATTGCCCGCCGCCTTATAAAAGACAGGGAAAGCCGCAAACAGCTCTCCCGGTCCATCGTGCGCATTGCCGTAATTGGCATTGCTCTCGGCCTTGCCGTAATGATAGTCACCGTGGCTACTGTAACGGCTTTCAAAAAGGAGATCCGCAGCAAGGTAATTGGCTTTGCCGCGCATATTCAGATCTTGAATTTCGATTCCAATCTTTCATACGAAACACAGCCTATCAGCAGGAATCAGCCTTTCCTGGGAGAACTTCAGAATATGCCCGGCATCCGGCATGTGGAAGTTTTTGCTCTTAAACCCGGCATTATTAAAACAAAAAACGACATACAGGGAATTGTCCTCAAAGGCATTGATCATGATTACGACTGGACGTTTTTCAGAAAATACCTGAAAGAAGGCACCATCATACAGCCTGGCGATACCTTGCCATCCGACAAGATTCTGATATCGGCTTATGTTGCGCGGCTTCTCAGGCTAAAAACAGGAGATCCTGTTCTGATGTACTTCGTTCAGGACCCACCCCGCATGCGCCGTTTTGTCATTGCAGGTATCTATGAGACGGGGCTGGAGGAATTCGACAAATTATACGCAGTTGTCGATATCCGGCACATTCAGAAGCTGAACGACTGGACTCCCGATCAGGTGAGCGGCTTTGAAATCTACATCGACCGTTTCGACGATATCAACCTGATGAAATACCGTGTACGGGACCAGGTAGGTTATGAAGTTCATGATCAGGGCGATAATCTGAAAGTTGTTGGCATAACCGACAAATATCCGCAGATTTTTGACTGGCTTGGCCTGTTCGATATCAATGTCACCATCATCATCATATTAATGCTTGCAGTTGCAGGCATCAATATGGTTTCAGGACTTCTGATTCTCATCCTGGAACGCACCAACATGATTGGCATTCTGAAAGCCATGGGCACAGAAAATCTGCGTATTAGACGTTTGTTCCTGTATCTTTCCGGATTTTTGATCGTAAGGGGGCTATTCTGGGGGAACCTGATAGGACTTACATTGTGCACCGTCCAGTACGTTGGCAAATTTATCAAACTTGACCCCTCGGCCTATTTTCTAACCTATGTGCCTATCAGTTTTGAATGGGGCTACTTCCTTCTGCTCAACATAGGAACCCTGATAGCTATTCTTGCCATGCTTCTGATTCCTTCCATGATTATTGCCCGCATCAGCCCCGATAAGACAATCCGGTTTAATTAAAAGTTTATAGTTTTGTAAATCAATTGATTATTGTTAATTTCTCGTAATAAACCTGTCGGTTTGTACTTATCTTAATCAGAAAAAAGGAACTGCGGCTTGCAAACTCTGTCACCGGAAGTTTAACGGATTCAGCCCCCGGGGAGGTGACTGAATAAACAAGACGGCCGGTGCAGTCAAAAACCTGAACCGATTGAATCGCATCCCGGCCTGGAAAAGATACCCTGCATTCACCGACTGCCGGATTAGGATACAGCATAGGACGAGAAACCGGATGTTCTGCAACAGCTGAAGGCTCGTATAAAAGCACATCAACATAATTAATATTGAACAGGCTGGTTTTCATAATAAGGCGCATAACCTGCTCTCCTTTATGTAAAAAAAAGGGAGAGCTTCTCACCGTCTTCCAGGTTTGCCAGCTTCCGGTCGGAGTAAAAGATACGGTTCCAGTTGAGACCGGGCCTGAAGAAAAAAAAAGCTCAACTCCCCCCTGTGCACTTTGAGCAGCCACCCTGAATTCAGCAATATAATCGCAGGCTGAATCAACCACGACCGTGTATTCCAACCATTCATCCTTTTCAACCCATCCGATATTATATCCGCCTTCACTGCAGGTTTCTATGTCCACCCCCTCCGTCCGATACTTGCCTCCATTATTGGAAGCATCCTTATCATAATATGCTTCATCTCCGCATCCGACATCAAAATTTTCGGCTTCAATTCTTCCGGGGATATGCACGGGCACATTCTCCCATGCTGTTCGAATGCAAGGAATCACTTCGATGAAACAGGTATCGGTTATGGTACTGTCAGCATATGATACGGCAGATACAAATGTATTTCCTGCTTTTTTTCCGGTCAAAACCCCTTCTGCATTGATTTCTGCTATAGATGTGTCGGCCACAACCCATTTTACGAACCTGTTACATACCGTTGCCGGGTAAACAGTAGCCTCAAGAGTAACCGAGGACGTCTGTTTCAGGCTTACTGAATCCTTCGAAAGAACAATGCTGTCGGGAGAAACGTTTTCATTGCATTCTTCCCCTATGAAATGGGAGAGCAATTTAACGTATGCTGACTGATAATAGATGGCCGGTTCAGTAATTTCCCAGGAATTGGCCGGCCAACCGTCATTAAATTCGAGAAAGCATTTCTGAGGGGGTTGATTTTTCAAAGAAGTCAGATTCCCTCCATAATCTTTGTTAGGGCCTCCCGGCACATAACCCGGAGCAGGATTTCCTGCCAGAGAGGTGCCGAAACGATACCAGGCATGGTAAATTTTCATCACGGAACGTTCAGCCCCGTAACTTCCCATATTGCTCAGGTAAACCATATTGAACGGGTTCACCCCGTGAAAGTAGTGCAGAATATTCAATGCGCGGTTCTTGTATCGTTGATGGTTAGCCGAATCGAGCCGGTAGTCGATAAAGTCCATGTTGGTATTTCCAATGCATGCCCTTGGGTTGAGACTTCCCCAATGGTAGGAAGAAAGAGGTACCCAGGCATTGTATAAATCTTCCCCAGGGAAAAAGATGGCTGAGGTTTTTCCCATGCTGGTTTTGCGCGCAAGAATAGCGTTTTTAACCGTCAGATCAGCTCCCGGCAGGGTGGTGTAAAGCAGTAAAGCATCACCCTCCGGCCCGTCGTACATACTCCATGTAACATCATAAAATGGCCGTGTTTTGGTATAATTTGCCTTAACTGCATCATGGTATTTGCTTTCTCCCGTAAGAATGTACAAATAAACACCCGAAACAACCTCTGCCCTGTCCTGAGAGGCAAGATCCCAGTCGGCATCGCCCGATTTGATGGTACCATCATCACAGGAGGCACTTCTCGGATTTGACTTATACCAGTTCCATGCTTTTACAGCTCGGTTTTTCAGATCTTGTGCAAAAGATTCCCAGCCGGGAATTTTGGAAAATACAATGCCGGCATGGGCAAACATTCCGGCTGCTGCTAAGCTGGACGAGGAACATTTTGGACCATAGTATCTTGGACGGGTATCAGTACTCAATGGCCAGGCATCATTGTAATCGATGTTTCCCATCTTTATATGAACCCCTCCGTCGGATGTGTCCTGCATCCGCATCATCCACTCCATTTCAAAACGAATTTCGTCGAGTATATCAGGGATTCCGTTACCTGACTCAGGAATGTTGGTAGCATCGGTAAAAACTCCGGGATTGAGCTCATAGGCTGTCAGTAACTGATGAATAGGCTGATGGCAGAAAGTAACATACTTGTTTACATCGCCGGCATCCATCCAGCCGCCACGCATATCCCTGAATTTGGAAGAATTATTCCTGTCGTTAACATCGCGTGTCACGGTATCCTGCAGAAACCAGGGTCCTTCCGTCCATGCACTGCCTGCATGCACAGCTTCTTTCCGGGTAAATTCCCGCTGGTAGTAATACATGCGGGTAGCAGCGGCAAGCACTTCCCTGTAAACATCCGAAGCAATGCGGAACGGGTAAGACCGGACACCTTTTTCAACATCATAAATATAATATTCTCCCGGTGCGGTCACCGGCGAAAAATCAAACCACCAGCCCCTGTCGCCCGAAGTAGCATCTGTTTTGCCACCATTCCATGCAACAGGGGTACCTCTATAAACAACGGAATCAGTATTCCATACCCGAACCTGGTAGTTTTTCCCGGGAATAAATTCATCCTGGGCATTAAATCCCTGCTGGGGATCAACCAGCACCGCTGTCTTTTGGTCATAACAACGATAGCCAAATTGATCCACAATAATGTATGTGCTGACAGGAATAGTGTTTCCTCCAGAACCAGCCTGGGCAAGAACACAGACGTATATAAACAACCCGGGTATAAATGCAAAATAACGGAAGGTTGGCTTCATAATCATTCAGTTAAACTACTAATTTAAAGAACAATCTTTATAATTTGTATCAAAAAAAAATGCAATTGTTAATGTGAGCATCTCATCCTAACTGATTTTAAAAAGTTTTGTTACTGAATCGTTATACCAGAACAATACTGCATGACGGCATTAAATTATGAAATTTGAATTTTATGCTTCTCATAGCGGAACAGCAAACACAGTTATGGAGTAACCATGCATTCATCGCCTTCCATGCCTGGGGTTCCATGTATTAACCCGTATGCCGGCACTGCAATTCAGCCGGTATACATTACTTCGTTTCAATCCTTAAATATCATTCAGGATAAAAATATTTTGAATTATCTTTAGCCCAATAGCGAAAGGATATTTCTTATGCATATTCAGACAGTTATTGCATCATTTCTTTCCATCCAGGAAAATCATGAAAGGTTTTTTTAAGAGGTATTTTCACCGGGTATGTTTTTGAGCAAACTTGAAAGGAAACTAAAAGAAGAATTGCCCGGTTTAAAAGCCCAGGTACTGATGGCGCCGGAAAAACGTCCTTTCCTTGCTGCTCCGGGCAAGCCGGTTCCTGCAGCTGTATTGATTCTGCTCTTTCAACGGGATGAGGAATGGTACACCGTGTTTATCAAACGGAATGACTATGATGGTCCTCACGGAGGACAGATAAGCCTGCCAGGCGGCCGTATGGAGCGTTATGACAGTTCGTTGCAGGAAACTGCCTTAAGGGAAACTCAGGAAGAGCTTGGCATCCCTTCCGGCCGTATTCGCATTCTCGGAAATCTTACCCCTCTGCACATTCCGGCAAGCAATTATATGGTCCATCCTTTTGTGGGTGAATATAAAGGAATCCCTTCCTGGCAACCCGATATTGCTGAGGTAAAATATGTTATTGAAGCCCGGTTATCCCAACTACTTGATGAAAAAAACGTAAAATTCAAAAAGATCTTCTCGGGAGATAATGCATGGAATGCTCCGTTTTATGATATGAACGGAGAAGAAATATGGGGGGCAACTGCTATGATAATGAGTGAGTTTGTTGAAATAATCCGATCTGTTGAATTTTAGACCCTCCAGTTGTCCGGACCCCGCAACCGTTGCAGGCCTACTTCTCCAGACTGGCAATGATATTGCTGTAATGATGGTACAGGTGCAGCACATCTTTTACATATTGCACGGCCAGATCTCCTTTGCAGGCACCATTTTTTACCACGGGATCAAGATAATACCTGGGATACTTTTTCTGAATCAGAAAATACTCCACGTTGTCCCATTTTTTTGGGTCCTGTCCGTACTTTTCTGCCAGACGCTGGGCATCCCATACGTGGCCTAATCCAATATTGTATGCGGCAAGTATGAATTTTATCCTGTCATCTTTCGGTATAGAGGGGTCAAATTGCTGATCAAGATAGGCGATCAGCTTTATGCCCGCCTCAATGTTTTTTTCAGGTGAAGCCAGCGTATCAATTCCAAACTGGTCAAGAACACTGGGCATCAACTGCATTAAACCATACGCTCCCGCCCATGAACGGGCGTTAGGATTAAAATGTGATTCCTGATAAATGAGTGAGGCTAAAAGGGTCCAGTCCCAGTTGATCTGAGCGCTATACTTCTGAATGAGTTCATCATACTGTGAAATTCTTCCTGTTCGCAGAACAAAGTATTCGTTGTTCACAATGGATGAAGTACGGGCGTTATCAAAATATTTGCGATAAATTACTGAAAAACGCGTGGTTCTGGTAAAACTGCCAAGCCAGGAATTGAGAATACCGAGAAGCTCAGGAGAATCTTTCCGCGCCGCCCATGCGAGGTTCTGCTCCAGACTTACCGGAACACTATAGTCAAGGTTGGGATAATACATGGCTGCCACACGGGCAATGTTTTCGTCACATACAGTATAATCTATATCTCCCCTGGCTACCTGCTCCACCAAATCTTCGGATGTGGAGGGAACTTCCTTGATTTTGATACCTGCACCGGTTTCCTCGGAAAGATTCCGCAACCGGTCAGTATAAGATGAACCCTTTTGCACATAAATCAGCTTATGGGCAAGGGCTGCCGGTGTTTTTACAAATTCCGGTGTAGCAAGAACCATTCCTGAATTACCTGATATTCCGGGTTTTCTCTGTACAAGAACCTGGCGGGTACTGGTTATGGGAACTGAAAAACTTACCACTTTCATTCGCTCATTGGTAACGGTAAGATTCATCGCAATCAGGTCTGCTTCGCCTGTATTGAGCATGTGAATGGCCTCATGAATATCATTCTGAACAATAACCTGTATGGGAAGGCCGATATGGTTTGAAAATTCCTGAAGCAATTCGTACTGGTAGCCTAAAGGCTGACCTTTGTAAATAAAATAGTTCATTGAATTGAAATCCGTAATAGCAATAAGCCTGCCTCTGTTCCTTATCTGCTCATAATCGAAATTATGGACAACCTGTTTTTTTTCTGTTCTGTGACAGGTTGTGAGCAAAGGGAAAAAGACAAATACGGTAAATAAAATAAAAACAATATAACTTCCTCTTTTCATAAGTTCTGATTAGGTTAACAATAGCCTGTTAATCGTAAAACGACCAGGAAATGCCATACGTAAAAACAGCGCCCTGCATTGGATAATGCCACGCCGTAAAGTAGGTTCTGGGCAACAGGCCAGCAGTTATGTGTTCATATTTCAGCATGATACGGGTACGTTTCAGCTTGAAATTAAGAAACACATCTGCAAAGGGATAGTTTCCGATCTTGTGCAGACGCTGAACGAAAAACTGCCCGGTTGCGGGATTAAATCCATCGGCAAAGTATGAGGTAAAATAGTATACATCAAATCCAAGGTTTGCTATTAAAACATTTTTAACCAGGATTTGTTCAAATGCCGTAGTATTTCTTATTGCCACGGCAGGAATGTTCACAAGGGTACTTCCGCTCTGCTGGAAAGCAAGCTCTGTTATGGTACGGAACTTCCATACGTTCAGGCAGGCTTTGGCCATCAGACTGTTTATAATAAAACTCCCCTTATCCTGAGCAGGCATGGAATCGGTAAAATACAGGTAATTCTGAATCCACCTCGTATCTCCGGTCAACGTAATCAAAGGCGTTTCCAGGCGCGCCTGCACCCAGGTAATGCTTTGCCTGGCGGGATCATTGCCGGAAGCCGGAAAATCCCAGCGGACATTGTTCCCGTAATACTGTCTGTAATAGAAATCAGGTGTTACAGCTTTTCTTCCGCCTTCTGCCAGAAGATTCACCTTTCTGACGGAAGTAAGCATCTGAGCCTTAAGCTCGTAGTCAAAGGCATTATAGCCAGCCAGGTAGTACTTTCCGGAAAATACCCATGTAAGAATTTTTCCGGCAGAGCTTATCATCGAGGCATTGATTCCAAGGTTATAGCTGTTCCGCCGGCGGTCATTGACAGGATAACTCATCAATTCATTAAATACACCGGCATAACCACGAAAACGGAACCAGGCTGACGGACTGTCATGAAGTTCAAGCTGTAACTGATGATAAAACTTCCGGAAAAAAACCTGATCATGGGTAAAGGCTGTTGTATCATAGAAATGCCTGAAATAGGCACTGTCAGTTCGTGTATCACCAAAACCGGACAATTTCGTAAGGGAAGAAACGTCAAAATTTCTCGTAAATGCATCAAAACCAATGGTATAATGCAGGGTGGAAAAATAAGTATCTTTTTTCTGCACGGTTGAATCAGCCGTTTTCGTCCATGGGAATTTCCCGAAATGCAAACCCTGGGTTACCATCAGCCCTGTATGCTGGTATTTTGAAGTTGCATAGTTGAGAAAAACAGGAGCATAGGTAAGAGTTCCCTGTTCCGGAACTGTATCGGCGATGATGCCGCCGTTTTCCTGAAGCGACATCGAATTAACCGCCAGAACACCCTTTACTTCGTACCTGTCAGATATATAGTTTGTTGTAAAGGCAAAAGCATTATCCCTGGCTTTCTGGTTCGGATATTGGCCAATGGAAGAAACCAATGAGTATCTGAGAGCAAAGTTGAATTTTGGATTGACATTCTGTGTATGCACTGCCTGAAGAACCTGCTGCTGGGAAGTCATAGGCCCGCCGGAACAATAGGTAAGCAGTGTAAAAGGTTTTCTGGTTCTATAATAATATGCGCGTGAAGGAAGTTCCATGTAGGGTTCCAGTGAGGAGAAAAAAGAAACGACACTGGATTCAGCACGTTCAGGAAACCATGCGCTTTGTACGTGTGTTCCTGGATTCCCGTTATATACGGATGGGAAATAATGCCTCAGAGCGGGATTAAACATTTGAAAACGGGGAAGGGAAGTATCAATTTCGGCCTGGGTTCGTTGAGTAAAATCCCGGGTAAGAGAAAAAGCCATTACCACACCTGAGGTATCGGTTCCCTTCTGGGAATGAAGGGATATCAGGGGGAAGATGAGGAAGATATGTAGGATAAAAAACCGCATAAAAACCATGACAAAGGTAGGCTATCTGAACCGGGAAGCAATCTGTAAATAGCTGATTTTTAACTATTTTTATAAACAATTTCCTGTTAATAACCCGGGTAGTCAGGGGAATGGTTTTATTGCAGGTCAGGGTAATCAGGCTGGGAAATGAAAAGAAGAGAGGGTGTCAAAAATCTGAGTTTTTGAACACCCTCTCTGAAAGATCGGCGACGACCTACTCTCCCGCATTGTAGTGCAGTACCATCGGCGCTGATGGGCTTAACTTCTCTGTTCGGAATGGGAAGAGGTGGTACCCCATCGCTATAGTCACCTAAAGTCTTTCATCCCGGAAGTTCCGGGACGTATAGGATTGACGTATGGGAAGTTTTTATTTGTTATCAGGTGGATACTGAAGAAAGTTACGGGTGATTAGTACTGCTCGGCTTTGCCATTACTGACTTTACACCTGCAGCCTATCAACGTCGTAGTCTTCGACGACCCTTAAAGGAGATCTCATCTTGAGGTAAGCTTCGCGCTTAGATGCTTTCAGCGCTTATCTCGTCCAAACATAGCTACCCTGCGGTGCAACTGGCGTCACAACAGGTACACTAGAGGTTTGTCCGCCTCGGTCCTCTCGTACTAGAGGCAGGTCCTCTCAAATCTCCAGCGCCCACTACAGATAGGGACCGAACTGTCTCACGACGTTCTGAACCCAGCTCACGTGCCACTTTAATCGGCGAACAGCCGAACCCTTGGGACCTTCTCCAGCCCCAGGATGTGACGAGCCGACATCGAGGTGCCAAACCGCTCCGTCGATATGAGCTCTTGGGAGCGATCAGCCTGTTATCCCCGGAGTACCTTTTATCCTTTGAGCGATGGCCCTTCCATATGGAACCACCGGATCACTTTGCCCTACTTTCGTACCTGCTCGACTTGTCAGTCTCACAGTCAAGCGCCCTTATGCCAATACACTCTGCGCACGGTTACCATTCGTGCTGAGGGCACCTTTGGGAGCCTCCGTTACGCTTTTGGAGGCGACCACCCCAGTCAAACTACCCACCATGCACTGTCTCCCGCTATGCGGGATTAGACACCAAGCAAATAAAGGGTGGTATTTCAACGGCGACTCCACGACCCCTGGCGAGGCCGCTTCATAGTCTCCCACCTATCCTACACATTACTTACCCAGTATCAATGCAAAGTTGTAGTGAAGGTTCACGGGGTCTTTCCGTCCCGTAGCGGGTACCCGGCATCTTCACCGGGACTACAATTTCACCGAGCTCGTGGCTGAGACAGTGTCCAGATCGTTACACCATTCGTGCAGGTCGGAACTTACCCGACAAGGAATTTCGCTACCTTAGGACCGTTATAGTTACGGCCGCCGTTTACCGGGGCTTCGATTCAGAGCTTCTTCCCGATTGCTCGGGAATAACCCCCCCTCTTAACCTTCCGGCACCGGGCAGGTGTCAGGCCCTATACGTCATCTTTCGATTTTGCAGAGCCCTGTGTTTTTGTTAAACAGTCGCCTGGACCATTTCTCTGCGTCCCGACCGGAGTCGGGAACCCTTTCTCCCGAAGTTACAGGGTCAATTTGCCTAGTTCCTTAGCCACGGATCACTCGAGCACCTTAGGATTCTCTCCTTGACTACCTGTGTCGGTTTGCGGTACGGGTTGCCTGAATCTGAAGCTTAGGGAATTTTCTTGGAAGCATGTTTAGGGTCACTATCCGCTTGTCCGAAGACTCACGGTACTGTCAGGTTTCAGCACACCGAAGCTGTTAACCCCGGTATATACCTACGCCTTTTAACGTACTATTCCGTCAGTACGCGGACCTTACACTTCTTCGTCATCCCATCGCAATTCAGGCAAGTATCGGAATATTGACCGATTATCCATCGGCATCTCCGCTTAGGTGCGGATAAGCCTTAGGCCCCGACTAACCCTGATCCGATTAACGTTGATCAGGAAACCTTAGTCTATCGGTGGGCCGGTTTTTCACCGGCCTTATCGTTACTTATGCCTACATCTTCTTTTCCAGCCGCTCCAGCATGGCTCGCGCCACACCTTCGGCGCAGACTGGAATGCTCCCCTACCTTCCTCCGACGAATCGGAGGAACCATAGCTTCGGTAAGATGCTTCATGCCCGATTATTATCCACGCACAATCGCTCGACTAGTGAGCTGTTACGCACTCTTTAAATGCATGGCTGCTTCCAAGCCAACATCCTAGCTGTCAAAGCAATCGCACTTCGTTAGGACAACTTAGCATCTATTTGGGGACCTTAGCTGATGGTCTGGGTTGTTCCCCTTTTGTCACCGGACGTTAGCACCCGGCGGCTCACTCCCATGTATATATCGCAGCATTCGGAGTTTGTCTGGGTTTGATAGGCGGTGAAGCCCTCTAGCCCAATCAGTAGCTCTACCTCTGCGATACTCTCCATGAGGCTGCCCCTAAAGGCATTTCGGGGAGTACGAGCTATTTCTCAGTTTGATTAGCCTTTCACCCCTACCCACAGCTCATCCAAAGACTTTTCAACGTCTACTAGTTCGGTCCTCCATCTCGTGTTACCGAGATTTCAACCTGGCCATGGGTAGATCACAAAGTTTCGCGTCTACTCCCACTAACTTAACGCCCTATTCAGACTCGCTTTCGCTTCGGCTCCTCCCGTCAACAGGATTAACCTTGCTAGTGAGAAGTAACTCGTAGGCTCATTATGCAAAAGGCACGCCGTCATCCCGCAAAAGCGGGACTCCGACAGGTTGTAAGCGTACGGTTTCAGGTACTATTTCACTCTTCTGTTCGAAGTGCTTTTCACCTTTCCCTCACGGTACTAGTGCACTATCGGTCTCTCAGGAGTATTTAGCCTTGCGGGATGGTCCCCGCAGATTCAGACAGGATTTCACGTGTCCCGCCTTACTCAGGAGCTGGCCAGAAAAACAATTCGTTACGTGTACAGGACTATCACCTTCTATGGTGCAGCTTTCCAGAAGCTTCCACTTGGAATTGTTTTTCGTGATGGCCGTCCTACAACCCCGGAACAGCCGAAACTGTTCCGGTTTGGGCTCTTCCCCGTTCGCTCGCCACTACTGAGGGAATCACTGTTGTTTTCTTTTCCTCCAGGTACTTAGATGTTTCAGTTCCCTGGGTTTGCCTCCTGTTTGCACAGGATTTCATGCCTTCAGCATGAAGGGTTTCCCCATTCGGAGATCTCCGGATCACGGGTTATTTGCACCTCCCCGGAGCTTATCGCAGCTTATCACGTCCTTCATCGCCTCTGAGAGCCAAGGCATCCACCATACGCTCTTATTTACTTTCTTTCAGTTATCTGAAGATAACAAATAAAAACTTTTGTCCAATACGTCAAAGAACGTATCTGCCTGTAGGCAGATTGTGGAAATAATCCATTGCGATGGATTTTCTGCCCCGCTGGTGCGGGACTGTTTTTCCATAAACTAATTTCCGGTTATAAAAGAACGTTTTTTATGTGGAGAATAAGGGAGTCGAACCCTTGACCTACTGCGTGCAAGGCAGTCGCTCTAGCCAACTGAGCTAATTCCCCAGCTATGATCGGCAAGGTGCGCCCTGCCTGAGTTCAGACAGCCCTGTACCCCTTTGAGTCTAACGAGTAGTCCCGCGCAGATTTGAACTGCGGACCCCTACATTATCAGTGTAGTGCTCTAACCAACTGAGCTACGGGACTAGGCAGTTGTTAATTGCGGGAATACCGCGTTGCTCTTGGGTTTACAGTATCAAAACATTATAAAGAGGCAGGAAGGTGGAAAAACCCTTCCGCCGGATGGCGGAAAGACAATGAACTGGCTCCAGAAAGGAGGTGTTCCAGCCGCACCTTCCGGTACGGCTACCTTGTTACGACTTAGCCCCAGTCACCAGTTTTACCCTAGGCCGCTCCTTGCGGTGACGGACTTCAGGTACCCCTGGCTTCCATGGCTTGACGGGCGGTGTGTACAAGGCCCGGGAACGGATTCACCGCGCCGTGGCTGATGCGCGATTACTAGCGAATCCAACTTCATGAAGTCGAGTTTCAGACTTCAATCCGAACTAAGACCGGCTTTAGAGATTAGCATCTGGTCGCCCAGTAGCAGCCCTCTGTACCGGCCATTGTAACACGTGTGTAGCCCTGGACGTAAGGGCCGTGCTGATTTGACGTCATCCCCACCTTCCTCACAGCTTACGCTGGCAGTTTCGCTAGAGTCCCCGGCATTACCCGTTGGCAACTAACGATAGGGGTTGCGCTCGTTATGGGACTTAACCCGACACCTCACGGCACGAGCTGACGACAACCATGCAGCACCTTGAGAGCCGTCCCGAAGGAAATCCACCTTTCGGCAGAAGTCGTCTCCCATTTAAGCCCAGGTAAGGTTCCTCGCGTATCATCGAATTAAACCACATGTTCCTCCGCTTGTGCGGGCCCCCGTCAATTCCTTTGAGTTTCAACGTTGCCGTCGTACTCCCCAGGTGGATCACTTAATGCTTTCGCTTAGCCGCTGACAGTATATCGCCAACAGCGAGTGATCATCGTTTACAGCGTGGACTACCAGGGTATCTAATCCTGTTTGCTCCCCACGCTTTCGTGCCTCAGCGTCAATCACGGTTTAGCAAGCTGCCTACGCAATCGGTGTTCTGTGTAATATCTAAGCATTTCACCGCTACATTACACATTCCGCCTGCCTCAACCGCATTCAAGAGCGACAGTATCAATGGCAATTCTACAGTTAAGCTGCAGGCTTTCACCACTGACTTACCGCCCCGCCTACGCACCCTTTAAACCCAATGAATCCGGATAACGCTTGCATCCTCCGTATTACCGCGGCTGCTGGCACGGAGTTAGCCGATGCTTATTCGTACAGTACCGTCAGTCCCGATCACGATCGGGAGTTTCGTCCCGTACAAAAGCAGTTTACAACCCATAGGGCCTTCATCCTGCACGCGGCATGGCTGGGTCAGGCTTGCGCCTATTGCCCAATATTCCTCACTGCTGCCTCCCGTAGGAGTCTGGTCCGTGTCTCAGTACCAGTGTGGGGGATCATCCTCTCAGACCCCCTAGCCATCGTAGCCTTGGTGAGCCGTTACCTCACCAACTAGCTAATGGCACGCATGCCCATCTTTTACCGCCGGAGCTTTCATTATAAACGGATGCCCGTTCATAATAATATGGGGTATTAATCCCGATTTCTCGGGGCTATCCCCCAGTAAAAGGTAGGTTACATACGCGTTACTCACCCGTGCGCCGGTCGCCGGCATGTATTGCTACACCCGCTGCCCCTCGACTTGCATGTGTTAGGCCTGCCGCTAGCGTTCATCCTGAGCCAGGATCAAACTCTTCGTTGTAATTGAGTTTGTTAATTTTCTAAGCTCAAGATTCATTGTCCCTGGAATTGCTTCCGGGGTTTTTCGCACCTTTCTTACCTTCTTTACAATATTTTCAAAGAACCTTTTTCTCTTATTTCTTTTGGGACTGCAAAGATAATCCTTTTTTTATTCCCGGCAAAAAAATTTTCATTTTTTTTGCTCTCTCTCCTTCTTTGCTTTTCCCTGTCATTCGAAAGAGGTTGCAAAAGTAAAACAAATTTTAATTCTATCCAAATTTATCTTAACTTTTTTTTACCCCATCGCGTGAAAGAACGTCTCAAAAGCGGGTGCAAATATATACCCTTCTTTCATTTCTGCAATACCTTCCTCCAATTTTTTTTTCATTTTTTTCTCCTCCTCTCAGATTCAATTAATTAAAGATGTATTAACAGAAACTTTCTCCCTGTCTTCCCCTTTTTTTGCCCCCCAAAATACGGGTTGAAATAAAAATCTTATCTTAGAAGCCGTTTACCAGTCCAACGTTCCATTGCGAGATGAATTCATCAGACGCCATAGTCATTATCCCTACCTATAATGAAAGGGAGAATATTGCCCGAATGATTCACACAGTGCTTTCATTGCCAAATGAATACCATCTCCTTATCATAGATGATCATTCCCCCGATGGCACCGCCGAAATCGTAAAGGAACTCACCAATACATACCAGGGCAGGTTGTTTCTGCTGGAACGTCCGGGAAAAATGGGCCTGGGCACTGCCTATATCGAAGGCTTCCGGTGGGCTCTGGAACGAAATTACTCCTACATATTTGAAATGGATTCCGACTTTTCCCATGACCCTGCTGACCTTCCCAGGTTGCACAAGGCATGCATGGAGGGAGCTGACCTGGCCATCGGATCCCGCTATATTACCGGGGTTAATGTTGTGAACTGGCCCATAGGCAGGGTGCTTATGTCCTATTTTGCATCGGCCTATGTGCGCTTTATCACCGGAATGAGCATACGCGATACCACCGCCGGATTCAAATGTTACCGGAGAGAAGTTCTTCAAGCCATTAACCTTGACCGGGTCCGCTTCAAAGGTTATGCATTTCAGATTGAAATGAAGTTCATTACCTGGAAAATGCATTTCCGCATTGTTGAAATTCCTATTATATTTACTGAACGAAAGGAAGGGACTTCCAAAATGAGCCGGGGAATTTTCCGTGAAGCGGTACTTGGCGTTATTTCCATGAAGGTCAGAAGTCTCTTTTCCAGATACTGGCTTAAGAAACCTTAAACTCTTTGTTTATGAATCCGTGCCTGATCCATCGTGCACAACTGGTTAACGAAGGCAGGGAATATAAGGCGAGCGTCCTTATTGAAAACGGCATCATAGCGGAAGTCTTTGAGGGAGAAGTGCCATCAGGAATTCTTTCCGGTACCAAAATTATTGACGCACAGGGCCTTCACCTTTTCCCGGGAGTCATTGACGACCAGGTTCATTTCAGGGAACCAGGCCTTACCCACAAGGGAGATATTGCAAGCGAATCAAAGGCTGCCGTAGCGGGAGGAGTTACTTCTTTCATGGAGATGCCGAATACCCTTCCGCAAACCTTGACCATTGAGCTTCTGGAAAAGAAATTTAAAAGAGCTTCGGAAGTTTCACCCGCCAATTATTCGTTTTACATGGGAGCTTCCAACGATAATCTGGCTGAACTGAAACGCGTCGATCCGTCTGTAACCTGTGGCATTAAGGTATTCATGGGGTCTTCCACAGGAGACATGCTGGTGGATGATCCGGAAGCCCTGGCCCGCATTTTCTCACTGAAAAACATTCTGATTGCCACTCACTGCGAAGACGAGCAGATCATACGGCATAATGCCGAATTGTACAGAATACGCTTCGGGGAAAATGTTCCTGTTCGATACCACCCGTCCATCCGAAGCGAAGAAGCCTGTTTTAAATCCACACGCCTTGCCATAGACCTTGCACGCAAGCATGGTACCCGCCTGCACATTCTCCATTTATCCACAGCACGCGAGCTGAATCTGCTTGATCCTTCTCCGGCCTCAGAAGATAAGCGCATAACTGCCGAGGCATGTGTTCATCACCTCTGGTTCAGCCAGGACGATTATGACCGGCTGGGAACCAAAATTAAATGGAATCCGGCAATCAAGACTGCCTATGACAGACAGGCTTTAGTTAACGGCCTCACCAACAATCTGATAGACGTTGTGGCCACCGATCATGCCCCGCATACTCTGGCTGAAAAAGAAAATCCCTATTTCACCTGCCCCTCCGGTGGGCCCCTGGTGCAACACAGCCTGCAAATGATGATTGAATTGTCACAAAGGGGCCTGTTCCCGTTAACAACCGTTTCCGAAAAAATGGCTCATGCGCCGGCCCGGCTCTTTGGCATCGACCGGCGGGGTTTCATCCGCAAAGGATATTATGCCGACCTGGTCCTGGTCAATCTGAATAAACCCCACCTTGTTACAGTAGATACCTTATTATATAAATGCAGCTGGTCCCCTCTGGAAGGAGTCCGCTTCGGATCTTCGGTTGTCCGTACCTTTGTCAACGGAAACCTGGTTTATGACGGGAAGAATGTAACTGACACTTACAGGGGCATGCCATTGCGTTTCAACCGGTAGGCATTGAGCAGTTAGCCCCGTCCGGCAGATTTATGTTTTCACTTTGAACTTACAGGCAAAATTGATTGCACCGGTATGGAAGGCGACTCCTCCAGCGATATCATGGCATTCATTAATCTCAATTCGGAAAAGAATTTCAGATCACCGGCAGTGATCCTTGCTGTGCTAATCATTCCCCGCTCCAGGTAAAAACGACGTCGAACCCCTTCCAGCAAAGGTTCTTCGGGAGTTATCCAGCAACTGCCGTCGTAAAAAGCAACATTGGCATAGGTTGTATCCGTAACCAGTCCATTCTTTATTATCAGAACATCATCACAATCACCCCGCAAAGCATAAAGGTTCTCCAGTTGACGGCGGTCAGCAAACTTGTAATTGTAGGTAATGGTATCGGATTCGACCATTTGAAGCGATTGGACCCGTTTCATCTTGTACATGCTGTAATCAATCTGTTCCACACACTTTCCGTACCAAATTCTGCATTTAACAATTCCTTTCGTGAATTCCTCAGGGGGCAGAATACAGTCTTTCAGATTCAGCACTTCTGTAATCCCAAACAGCTCTTTCAATGACCGGTTAACCCTTTCCTGATGAAGATGCAACAGGGAAGGCTCTCCATGATCAAGCCGGATGGTTTCAAGCAACAGGAACATACACTTTGTCAATCATTTCCTTATACTCCTGGCGGGGATCGCTGTAGGCCGTAATTCCTCCTCCGCTTTTAAAAAGATATCCTTGCGGAGTCTGCTCAATAAACCGGATCATTACGGCCGAATTTACCTCCGATCCGTCAAAAATACCAAAAACACCCGTATAATAGCCCCGTTCATAGATTTCTGCCTCCCGGATTATTTCAAGGGTTTTGGCCTTTGGGGCACCGGTTACTGAACCGGCCGGCAGTATGGCTTTAAATATATCTCCCAGATGCTCGTGGTAATTGGGAAAAAGTCTCCCGCTTATTTCAGAACTTACCTGAATCAGTTGTTTTTCATGAGTTGTAATTATTTCGCGGTAAGCAAAGCGTTCTAAAGATACGTCGTCAGCAATCTGCGACAGGTCATTTCTGATCAAATCAACAATAGTATGATGTTCAGCCTGTTCCTTAATGCTTCCCAGTATCTTCTCAGCCTCCTCCGGATCAGAAGCATCGGCAGTACCTTTCATTGGATAGGAATATATCCGGCCATCTTTTATACGTACAAAAACCTCAGGCGAAAACACAGTGAAACGGCCGGGAACCAGCAATCTGAAGCGGGCCCTGGCCAGATGAAACAGTTCCTCTAATGCATGGGATGATTCCAGAGGTGTCGGGAACGTCAGATTCACCAGATAGGAGTTACCTTTCAGCAAATGTTCCATTACTTTCCGGAATGATTTCCGGTAGGTTGAAAACGAAACAGGTTTCTTTTTAAAAATCAGCTCCTTTTTTTCGGTATAAAATTCCGACTTCACATTGGTATTCCCTTCCATACTGTAAAGTATCCCTGTGGCTTCGATCCGATCAAGAGGAACCAAAACAGGTTCCCTGCACTCAAAATCAAGGATAAACAGAAACGGTATCCGTTTTTTGCCGAACCGGTTCATTTCTTCAAAACATCGGCCGGAAGAGGAAATCACATATTCAGACCAATCCAAAATCATTTTTCATCCTTTCAAACAAATCCCGGCAACAATAATAAGCAGTTTTGGTGACAGAAAACCATTGAAACATTATTGCCTGTTTTTTTTACCCTCTGTTGATTGATTGCGTACTTCTGTTTATTTTTGAATCGACGGCAGCAAAAACAGCCATAAATGAAGATACTCAGACCTCTGGCCAATCCGGAAAAGGAAAATTCCTTTTCGGTGAAATGGAGAAAAAGGCGATTTGCTTTATTCACACAATTGCTTTCCGGCCTCACGCCTCCAGTAAGAATTCTGGATGTTGGCGGGACAGAGTACTTCTGGAGAAATGTCCGTTTTGTTCCCGAATCGGATACATCCATCGTACTGCTCAACCTTTATGAAATCGATGTGACCCTTCCCTGGATCTCCAGTGTGGTAGGAAACGGCATGGATCTTAGCCGATATGGCGACGGTGAATTTGACATAGTGTTTTCCAATTCGGTTATTGAACATCTTGGCAGCTGGGAAAACCAGCTGAAAATGGCTTCTGAAATCCGGCGCGTTGGCAAACACTATTTTGTGCAAACGCCCAACCTGTATTTTCCCATTGAGCCCCATTTTCTCTTTCCGTTTTTTCATTTTCTTCCCCATAGCTGCCGGGTATGGATCGTAAGAAATTTCGACACCGGCTGGTTTGACAGAATACCTGACAAAAACCTTGCTGAGGCTGCAGTGAAAGAAATCCGCCTGTTGTCGAAAAAGGATCTGCAGCGCCTTTTCCCTGAAAGTACCATCTACAGCGAAAAAGTACTGGGGATGACGAAATCGTTTGTAGCGCTGAAGTGATTTGTTTTTCAGGTACTCATCCCAGATCCTTTACCACCATCTGAATGGTCCTTTTACTTCGCTGTTCAAGAATGAGATCCTTGTTTACCAACACCCTTTTTATGGTACTGTCGTCATAATACCGGATGGTAATCAGTTCAAGGCCGGTATCAAAAGAAACCTTGAAATCCTGCCGAAGATCGTTCAGCAAATTAGGAATACGGGTCTGGTCATTGTTCACGCATACCTGAAAACTAACCGCCGAATTCTGCATAAGGTTGATTTTCATACCATGCTTTGAAAAATACCCGAAAATGGTTCTTAGCTTGTCTTCAGCAATAAAGGAAAAATCAAGAGGCGAAATATGGATAAGAACCTGGTCCATCTTAAAAATGAAGGATGGGGTGAGCGATTCATAAGACACATCGCCGATGATGGTTCCCGGGTCCTTGGGGTTAAGGAAGGATTTGACATGAAGTCGTATGTTCTTGTTCTGGAGGGGTTTTATTGTCTTGGGATGGATCACTGTAGCCCCGTAATATGCCAGCTCAATGGCATCAAGGTAGGAAAGCTGATCGAGCCGCACACAGTTGTCAAACCATTTCGGATCGGCATTCAGCACTCCCGGAACATCCTTCCATATGGTTACACTTTCGGCATCCAGTATATAGGCCAGAATAGCAGCGGTATAATCCGACCCTTCCCTGCCAAGTGTTGTGGTAAGGTTATTTATGGTTGAACCAATAAAACCCTGCGTGAGAAGGATCTGCTCACTGTTGGGAGCAAAGGCTTTTTTGACAAGATTTGTTGAAAGTTCCCAGTCGACTACGGCTTCCCTGTAAGTATTATCTGTTTTCAGACATTTTCTGATGTCTACCCAGCGCGTTTTAATGCCTGCTTCATTCAGATAAGCCGCCACTATTTTGGTAGAGATGATTTCTCCGTAACTGACTATCTGATCGTAATCGAAATCAAAATTCAACGAAGGCTGTTTGCGCAATATTCCTGCCAGTTCTTCAAAAAGCAGATCAAATTCCTGGCGGAAAGGATGTTTTTCTTCAGGAAACAGGCCGGCAACAATCTGTGAATGGTAGTCTTTAACTTTTGCAAATGCCCCGGAATAGTCTTTCTCATTGAAAAAAAGCCGTGCAACTTCTTCGAGGGCATTGGTTGTCTTGCCCATAGCAGAAACAACCACAGTCAGTGGCCCGTGTTCCCTTTGCTGACGCAGAATTTCGGCCATATTTTTCACTGCTTCGGCACTGTTGACTGAAGCACCGCCAAACTTAAAAACCCGCATGTCGATTCAGATTAAAATTGCACCAAAAGTATAAAATTGATAATAAATGCCATATAAGGAAAGTTTGGCTGGTTTGTGATTATTTGGTTAATTTTGCCGCCATGACTTCTGGCGGCAAAGCTTCTGAATTTCTGCTTACCCTTTATGATGGTCATCCCAATACAAAAGAACTTGTTGAGGACCTTATAAAGGAAAACAAAGGGAAATTCTGGCTGAAAGGCCTCTCCGGATCATCTTCTGCTCTCGTAGCCTCATCGGTTGTGAGGCATACGGACGGAATATTCTTTTTTCTGTTTCCTGAAAATGAAGAAGCGGCTTATTTTTATAACGATCTTGTTCAGGCAGGGATTCAGAATATTTTCTTTTTCCCTTCCTCCTTCAGGGCGCTCAAGTACTCACGGGAAAAAGACCCGGCCAACACTATACTGAGGACGGAAGCCATTCGCGCTGTCAACGGATTCCAGGGGACCGGAAGCCTGTGCATTGTATCATACTCCGAAGCAATTGCCGAGCCCATCATCTCGAAAGACACGCTGGTCAAAAACACCTTCCGGATTGAACGAGGCAACAGGCTCTCCATTTCTTTCCTTGATGAAATCCTGCACAGCTTTCATTTTGAAAGGGTTGAATTTGTCTATGAACCCGGCCAGTATGCCATCAGGGGCAGCCTTGTTGATATCTTCTCCTACGCATCGGATCAGCCGTTCCGTATTGACTTTTTTGGCGATGAGGTTGATTCAATCCGCACTTTCGATGTAGAAACCCAATTATCGGTGGAACAGAAAGAGTCGGTGGAACTCATTCCCGACCTTGCTGTTCTGCAGGGAAATGTTGCTTCCATTCTTTGGCAGCCGGAAACGAAAGCCAGAGTGTGGGCAGGTGATTTACCCCTTATTGCGGAACATTTCAGAACCCTCTCGGGGAAACCTGTCCAGCCCGAAGATCCAGGCAATTTACTGACCTATACCGATGCAGAAACCCTGCTGAACCAGCTCACAAACCTTGATGTTATAGAAACCGGCCTTCAGGCTGTTTTCTCAGGAAAAATTTTCACTTTTTCCACTCAGCCTCAGCCGGTATTCAGAAAAAACTTTGACCTGCTGGTCAGCCATCTGGAAGAAAATGAACTGAACGGTATCAGTACGTATCTGCTGGCAGAAAACCCTGCACAGGAAAGCCGGCTTGCCGAAATTATTAGAAATCTGAAACCCTTTCTGCATCCGCGGTTTGAAATTGTTTCCCTGCACGAAGGGTTTACCGACAATGACCTTCGCATCAGCCTTTTTACTGATCACCAGATATTTGACCGTTATCACAAATACCATATCAAAGGGCTGTTTCGCAAAAGCGAACAAATTACCCTCCAGGAACTTATGGCATTGCAGCCGGGTGATTATGTAGTGCATATTGATCACGGAATAGGAAAATTTGCCGGTCTGCAGAAAATTGAAGTAAACGGAAGGATGCAGGAAGCCCTCAGGCTGGTTTATAAAGACAACGATATTCTCTTTGTCAATATCCACTCCCTTCATAAGATATCAAAATATAAGGGGAAGGAAGGTACTGAGCCTGCCCTTCACAAACTGGGAAGCGGAGTATGGAACAAAACAAAACAAAACACAAAAAGAAAAGTCAAAGACATTGCCCGGGAACTCATTGCACTCTATGCAAAAAGGCTTGCGGCACCCGGTTTTGCCTATTCACCTGATTCCTATCTGCAGAAAGAACTGGAAGCATCTTTTATCTATGAAGATACTCCGGATCAGTTGAAAGCCACTGAAGCCGTGAAGGCAGGAATGGAAGCTCCCCATCCTATGGATATGCTCGTATGCGGAGATGTAGGATTTGGAAAGACAGAAATTGCCATCCGGGCAGCCTTTAAAGCCGTTGCCGACAACAAGCAGGTTGCCATGCTTGTTCCCACTACCATCCTGGCCCTTCAGCATTACAAAACCTTTTCGGAACGGCTGAAAGATTTTCCCTGTTCCATTGATTACATTACCCGCTTCAGGAAGCCGGCCGACCAGAAGAACATACTGAAACGACTGGCTGAAGGCAAACTGGACATAGTTATCGGCACCCATAAACTGGTAGGAAAGGAAGTAAAATTCAGGGATCTTGGATTGCTGATCATTGACGAAGAACAGAAATTCGGTGTAGCCGTGAAGGAAAAGCTGAAGCAACTGCGCCTCAACGTTGATACCATCACCCTCACAGCCACTCCCATTCCCCGCACTTTGCAGTTTTCCCTCATGGGTGCCCGCGATCTGGCCATCATCAACACTCCGCCGCCCAACCGTCATCCCATCCACACCGAACTGCATGTTTTTGATGAAGACGTAATACGGGACGCTATCTTATATGAGGTTTCCCGCTATGGCCAGGTATTTTTTATCCACAACCGCATTCAGAATATTTTTGACATTCAGAATCTGATCAGCAGAATCTGCCCGCAGGTAAAAACTGTGGTAGCCCACGGGCAGATGGACGGTACCCAGCTTGAACGCATTATGACCGATTTTGTGAGTGGCGATTATGATGTCCTCATCTCCACATCGATCATCGAATCAGGCCTTGATATTCCCAATGCCAATACCATTATCATCAATAATGCACACCAGTTTGGGCTTGCAGACCTTCACCAGTTGCGCGGCAGGGTAGGCCGTTCAAACCGGAAAGCATACTGCTACCTGCTGGCACCTCCATTGTCGTCATTAACGGGAGAAGCCCGCCGCCGGCTTAAAGCAATTGCTGAAAATACTGACCTGGGAAGCGGATTCAACATCGCTATGCAGGATCTTGACATTCGCGGAGCAGGAAATCTTCTTGGGGCCGAACAAAGCGGATTTATTACTGAAATCGGATTCGAAACCTACCAGAAAATTCTTACGGAAGCAATGCAGGAACTCCGCGAGGAAGAATTCGGGGAACTTTTTGCCGATCAATCCCCTTCGGCTTCCGCCGGAAGAAAAAAGATATATGTTTCTGACTGCCAGATTGATACCGATCTTGAACTGCACTTCCCTGAGCAGTATATTCCCAATGCCGCTGAACGGATACGGCTATACCGTGAACTTGACACCATCCAGGATGAAGTTTCCCTCGAGAATTTCCGAAACGTTCTTATTGACCGTTTCGGACCCCTGCCCGAATCCGCAAACGGTTTGCTCGATATAGTAAGGCTCCGGTGGGCTGCCCAGGAACTCGGGTTTGAAAAACTGGTGCTTCGTGAAGGGAAACTGCTGGTGTACTTTCTCTCAAATCCGCTTTCTCCTTATTACAGTTCGGAAACGTTCCGGGAAGTACTGCAATTTGTCCAGAAACACCCTGAACGGATCAGGATGAAAGAAGCAAAAGAAAAACTGTCCATGATTATAGACCAGGTATCTTCCACCACCGATGCACTGGGGGTACTTGATATGATGAGACCGGTAAAGCTGCCGATTGAGGTTACTTCCGGGCAGTAGAACAAATTCCTCCTTCCAGGTCATTTGTTGCTTTATACCGGATCAAGCATCAGAAGATCAACCGTAACTTTATTAACCCCTTATTTTTTCTTCAATTCCTGTTTCAGTGCATCCAGTTCTGCTTTCAGTTCCCTGTATTCACTCACCTGCTGCCGGAGTTCCTCAATCTGATACTGCTGTTGTTTTATTGCTTCCAGCAGAATTGCTGTCATGGAAGGATAATCAAGCGAGTACATCCCGTTACTGCTTTTATTGACCACCTCAGGAAGATAAGGTTCCACTTCCTGGGCTATAAAGCCTATGTGTCTTTTATGATCAAATTTCGATTTATCGATCCACTGGAATTCAACTCCTCTCAGGTGCATAACCGTTTCGAGGGCATGCCCTATGGTTTGCACCGACTCCTTAAGACGATAATCGCTGAGAGCAGACCAGTTGAACAAACCAGCCGATTTTCCGTTCACAAAAAATACTACGGAATCATTGGTGCGGTCGGCTCCGTTTCCGTTAATTACCACAAAAGGGAAAAGCGCACCAAAATCACCGTAAATCAATGGTTTTGACGTATTGCTGTTGGCAATGTAGAGTTTATTGGAACCGGTTTCGTAAGATCCTGCATTGTACCCTATAAAAATATTTCCGTTCCCTGTAGAACTTTGTCCGGCTCCGTAACCAAGCAATACGTTATTGCTTCCGATATTTCCGTATCCGCTGTATCCGCCTACACACACATTATAGTTTCCCAATGTTGCGCCAGACCCGCTATTATACCCCAAAAATGTATTCCCCCGGCCGGCAGTAAGCTGGTAACCACTGCTGGCTCCCAAAAAGGTGTTCTGCTGCCCGGTAGAATTGTTCCATCCGGAATTAAAGCCCAGAAAAGTATTGTCGGAGCCCGAGGTATTTTTCCAGCCCGATTCCTTGCCGACAAAAACATTCCGGTACCCGTTCACATTGAAATATCCGGCATATTCACCAACAAATATGTTGGCACTTCCGATAGTATTATTATATCCACTGCTTCGTCCGATGAAGCAGTTGACAGAGCCGGTTGTGTTGTTTAGGCCGCTGGAATGCCCGATAAAAATATTGTAGGAACCGGCATATGGGTCACTTTCAGAACCTGTGTTGCGGTACCCGGCCAGATTGCCGATAAACACATTGTAACTGCCTGTTGCATTGGAATATCCGGCCTGGTAACCAAGGAAAATATTTGAATTTCCCGCTCCGGTATTGGTCCCGGCTTCATACCCCATAAACGAATTGTAAAGTCCTTCTTTAAGTTTCAGGCCGGCACGATGTCCAATGGCATAGTTTTCGGGGGTAAGTTTCATATATTTCTGCGGGTTTGTTCCGATATTTCCGACTGCAAAACCGTTTACCGGGTCAGCTGTAAATACGCGGGTGCTGTCGCGGGTAATCCGCAGGTATTCTTCGGGCAAACCTTTTCCTGCTCCCCTTCCCCCCACGGCAAATCCCCCTCTCCCTCCTTTACCTGAGCCGGAACTCAGATAAATACCTACACTGTCGGGGGTAACTTTAAAGATGTCTTCCACCATTGTCCCTTTCCCTGCTCTTCTGCCACCTACGGCAAAACCACCGCGACCTCCCTTACCCTCTTCATTCACAATAACCTGAACTCCATCTTCATAAACGGCAAATACGGTATTTCCATTCCGGTCCTTCACTTCAAACAATGCTGAATCAGAGGGATAGCCTGGCGTCCCTTTAATTTCAACCTTAGGTTTGTTGGCTCCCTGTTCAGCATAGAGAGCATAAGGAACACTGAGTATTTCAGAAATTCCGGCTTCTTTCCAGTTTCCGGTTCCATCCAGATCAACATCTACCTTAAGAAAATGCTTTGAACCACCCCAGGATATCGTGTCCAGAGCCCCGATTACCGGTGTGCCTTTTCCAACTGACAGGGATACAATACCGAAACTGTTTGTCGTATTCTGTTGTTCTTCACAATAGACAACAGGTCCTGATTCGGAACTCGCCAGAATAGAGATTCTCATACCAATCAGACGGTCGGGAACCGGCATTCCGCTGGCATCCCTTATAACCGCCTGGTACCTGAAACCTTTCGGTGCCTGAGCATATAAATGCCCGACTAAGCTCATCAGAGCCGTCAGATAAAAAAGGAGTTTTTTCATACGCATCAGAATTATCAAACCAAAATTACAATATTTCTTTCTGGCAGGCAATAATTGGAGGTTAATTTTCAAATAATCATATATTTGCATCCGTTTTCCATTAAATTCGCCTTCACCTTTTGAACCTGACCATCGATATAGGGAATACACTGGCTAAATTGTCAGTAATTGACAACACCAACGTATTGTTTTCGGATTCTGCTCCTGAAATTAACCAGGTAATGCTGGCGAATCTTTTAAAACGCTATCCCTCGCTCCAACGCGCTATATGGGTTTCGGTGCGGAAGGAGTTTCCTCCCTCCTGGCTGGATTTTTTGCGCGGTCGTCTTTCCTTTGTTATGGAACTCACCTCGCGCACCCCCCTTCCTGTAAAGATCAGCTATAAGACCCCCGAAACCCTTGGTATGGACAGGGTGGCAGCTGTTTGTGGCGCCCAAAGGATTTATCCGGGAAAGAATGTACTGGTTATTGATGCCGGAACCGCAATTACTTATGAATTTCTTTCCCGCACAGGCGAGTATCGTGGCGGGAATATTTCACCCGGCATTTCGATGAGGTTTCGTGCCCTTCATGAGTTTACCAACCGGCTTCCTCTTGTGGAAGAGACGTATGACTTCCTGCCGGCAGGAACGTCAACGCAGGAAGCCATTGCCTCCGGGGTTCTCCGGGGAACGCTGGCCGAAGTCAATGAGTATGTAAACACCTTTTATCAGGAGAATCCAGATGGCATTGTAATATTAACAGGAGGAGACGCTATTTTTTTTGGTAGAAATTTAAAAAGTACCATCTTTGTAAACCCAAATTTAATACATGTTGGTCTTGAGGCGATTCTGGAATTTAATGCTGAAGCGCATTAGAACATTTTTACCATTGATTTTTTCAGTTTACAGTGTTTGTCTTTTCGGACAGATCACAGTAAATTCCGTATATTCCCGTTACGGGCTCGGAGATCTTGAGCGGCCCGCCACCGGACAAAGCACCGGACTGGGCGGGGCGGGGCTGGCTCTGCGGACACCCAATCTGATCAATTTCCTTAATCCTGCCGCTTATAGCACTCAGGACACCAATTCCTTCATTTTTGATGTCGGCCTCCGGACACGTTACCACATTTACTCATCTCCGGAAAAGGAACAAACCTTCAGAACCATTAATATCGATCACCTGGCCGCCGGTTTCCCCGTAACACGCTGGTTAAAATTCCAGGCCGGACTTGTTCCGTATTCCTCCGTAGGCTATCTAGTAAAAAACAACAAAGAGCAGGTGCCTGTTTCCAATGAGCCGGTGGATTACTATTTTACCGGTTCGGGCGGAATCAACAAAGCCTACCTCGGATTCAGCACGGAACTGTTCCGCCATATTGCCGTGGGGGCCAATGCTTCGTACTTGTTCGGAACCCTGCTGTACTCCAGTGAAATCGACTTCCCTAATGATGTGTACTATTTTAATACCATGGATGAGAACAGGATGACCCTGCGAAATTTCACCTTTCAGTACGGAGCCCAGGTATACGACACCCTGTTCCCCGGCGTTTTTGTCACTGCCGGCGGTATTTACCAGCCTCAGGTTACCATGAACGTTACCACAAGCCGGTATGTTTATAATTTCCCCGGCACAGGAAATTCGCAGAATCCTCTTGACACAATCTTTTATGCTGATGATTCCCGCGGTAAAGTAACCATGCCTCCTCTCTGGGGAGCAGGAATCAGTTTTCAGACAAAGCGCTTGCTTGTTACACTGGATTATTCTGAACAGGACTGGTCAAAGGCTCTGTTTCTTGGCAAAAAAGACAGCCTTCGCAATAACAGGCAAATTGCCGGAGGAATTGAGTTTACCCCTAACCGGAACGCCCTTCAGGGCTATCTGAACCGGGTTCGTTACAGATTGGGCGGCCACTATGCTGATACATATCTGAAACTAAGAGGGGAACCCATAACAGAGTTTGGCATAACTTTTGGACTAGGTTTACCGTACAGAAATACAAAAACCATGTTCAATCTTGGATTTGAATACGGACAACGCGGCACTCACGCACAGAATCTCATCCGGGAAAACTATTTTATGATGAATCTGAGCATTTCTTTTTACGATTACTGGTTTATTAAACGCAAATTTGACTAAATGCATACTGTTATGAAAAGGTTGGGCTTACATTATTTCGGATTGCTTGCCATTCTTCTGATGACTGCTTTACCTCTTTCTGCTCAGGAAGAAAAAGAAGCAGGGGCTCCGGGAAGATTCGGAACAGGCCAGGACAGCATCGATTGCCTCAAAAACCTTTCCCTTTACAGGGAATATGCACGGCACAGGAATTATAAAGATGCTCTTCCCTCCTGGCGCTGGGTTTATAATAACTGCCCCCAGGCAAGTAAGAACATTTACATCGACGGCGTAAATATGTTCCGGTTCTTTATCGAAAACGAGAAGAATCCTGACATAAAGGAAAAATACATCGATACCCTGATGATGATTTACGACAAACGTATGGAAATGTTTGGCGAAAGAGGTTACGTGCTGGGGCGCAAAGGAGTTGATCTGCTTCGCTACCGCAGGGATGAACAAAAATACATTCAGGAAGGATATGATATTCTTGGCGAATCAGTCAAACTGCTAAATGCAAATACCTCTCCGGCAACATTTGCTACCTATTTTACGGCAACCCTGAGTTTATACAAGCTCAACGCTCTCTCAGCTGATCAGGTGCTTTCCAACTGGGCTTTCATCATGCCTCTGATGGAACAGGCATCACAGAAGAATCCGAAGGATACGGTCATTACATCCGTCCGTGATGCCATCATGTTCAATTTTGTGAACAGCGGAGCTGCTACCGTTGAATCCCTTACCAAATACTACGAACCTCTTATCAAATCCCGGCCGGATGATGTCAAACTCCTGAAAGAAGCTACATCTGCCTTTTCTGCCATTAAGGAAGAAGAAGCTCCGCTGAATGTGCAGGCATCCGAACTGCTCTACAATAAAGAACCTTCAGCTGAATCAGCGTACAAACTTGCCAAGGTTTTCTATAAGCAGCAGAAATACGACAAAGCAGCCAGATATTACCAGGAAGCTATCAATAATGATAGCAATAATGAAAACAAGGCACGGTACTATTATGAACTTGCCATGGTAAATTACAACCAGAATAATTACAGCCTTGCCCGTACCAATGCCCGGACAGCCAGCCAGCTGAAAGGGAACTGGGCCGATCCTTATATCCTGGTGGCAACTCTCTATGCTGCAAGTTCCGACATATGCGGAGGAAACGAATTCGAAAAGAAAGCCGTTTTCTGGGTTGCCGTCGACGAACTGATTAAAGCAAAAAATGCCGATCCATCGGCTGCTGATAAAATCAATGATCTCCTGGGCCAGTATTCAGCAAGGTTCCCCAATACCGAAGAAGCTTTCTTCAATGGATATACCGACGGACAGACTTACACCGTAGGCTGCTGGATCGGGCAAAACACCATTGTCAGAACACGCAAGTAATCCGATCCTATAACATAATCGATGCCGGGGTTATCCTCCGGCATCTTTTTTTTCTGACCAATCCTCTCTTTTTGCTGTACAGGTCAACCAACATAAGGTGCATAAACCCATTTTACGCATTGAAAAAAACGCAATCTGCCTGCTCAAGGGAATGTTCTGTCTTCGTTTCAATGGTATTAACCCGCGGAATGGATCACAGCCGGATATTTCTCTGCATCAATCTTTTCCTGACCCTGTGCTTTTGGAAAGCTAATTCCTATCTTTGCAGAAGATTCATCGAAGCATGATAAAGACATCTGTCTACAGGGAAACTGTTTTTTTGATCATTCTGTCGGCATTTGCCCTCACCGGCATGCCAGGCTGTGAGAATTCGATTGAAACCATCAATACCCTCACCAAGAACCCTTCTTTCCCCACCTTGTCGCGCAATGATACCGAAATACGCTATTCCGACTCGGCCAGACTGAAGATCGTTGTGTATGCTCCGCGCCTTGAGCGCTATACCAATACCGACAAACCCTATATCGAATTCCCTAAAGGTATTCATGTCAATTTTTATAACGACAGTGCGCAGATTGAATCAACCATAACAGCAAAATATGCCCGGTATGACGAGAAAGAAAGGATCTGGACAGCACGAAATGATGTTGTGGCCCGCAATATCAGAAAAAATGAACAGCTTAATACAGAGGAAATTTTCTGGGATGAAAACAAAAAAATTATTTACTCACTGAAATTTACCCGTATAATGACATCGGACGGAATTTTTTACGGGGAAGGAGGATTTGAGGCTGACCAGGAGTTTACCCGCTGGAAACTTAAAAAAACACGCGGCTCTGTCAATGTTAAAGATGAAGAATAATCCGGCACGCATACTTGAATGGGGCTGGCTGATTGCCTCTCTCCTGGGACTTTTTGCCTCAGCACACAGCCTGATAACACACGGATTCAGGAGCAGTATTCCCCTTTTCCTGGTAACTTTTTTCTGCGCAATGATATACCTTTTACGCCGTAATAACAGGAAAAAATCTCAGGCAGAATGAAACCTTCCGTGATTTATATTTTTATCACCCTTCTTTTTTCAGCCTTTTTCTCGGGCCTTGAAATCGCTTTTCTTTCGTCCAACAAACTCCGCATTGAACTTGACAAAAAACAGGGAAAGCTTTCGGCCCGCATTCTCTCATATTTTCTGAAAAAACCGGGAGAATTCATCGTGACCATGCTCATAGGAAACAACATCGCCCTGGTTATTTATGGTATACTGATGGCCGCTCTGTTGAATCCGTTTCTGAGCCGCTATATTTCTTCGGAATTCTGGAATCTCACCATACAAACTCTCCTGTCGACACTGATTATTCTTTTTCTTGCCGAATACCTGCCCAAATCGCTTTTCAGAAACAATCCCAACCTGTTTATCAACTTATTGTCAGTGCCGGTTTTACTGCTATACATTCTTTTCTATCCTGTTATTCGCTTTTCGGTTCTTCTATCACATGGCATTCTGAGAATTCTTTTCCCGCGTCAGCATATTACTTCTGAACGGCTGCGGAATTTCGGAAGGGTAGATCTGGATCATCTGGTCAGCTCGGTTGAACCGGATGAGGATCTTGATTCAGAAAATGAAATCAGGCTTTTTCAGAATGCGTTGGATTTTTCGGGAGTCAGACTGCGCGACTGCATGATTCCCCGCACCGAAATTGTGGCCATTGATAAGGAAGCATCGCTGGAAGAAGCTTCAGCACGCTTCATAGAATCAGGGTATTCAAAAATTCTGGTTTACGAAACCAACATTGACCGTATTGTCGGATATATCAGTTCAAAAGACCTGTTTAAAAACCCTCCCGACCTGAAATCCATAATCGCAAGTCCACTTTTTGTCCCGGAAACCATGCCCGCCAATAAACTTCTCAAAAACCTCCTGCAGCAGCATAAAAGTATTGCCGTGGTGGTCGACGAATTCGGAGGCACGGCAGGATTGATTACCATCGAGGACATCCTTGAGGAAATCTTCGGCGAAATTGAAGATGAACATGACACTCCCGACATGATCGAAAAACAAACCGGCGCAAATGAGTACATTTTTTCAGGCCGACTGGAAGTTGAATACCTGAATGAAAAATATGAACTCGGCATTCCCGAATCAGAGGAATATGAAACGCTGGCCGGATTTATCCTTTACCATTTCCAGAATCTCCCCAAACCGAACGAAATTGTCCAGATCGATCCTTTCAGAATTCAGGTACTCAAAATGAATAACACCCGGATTGATCTTGTTCACCTCGTCAAAACCGAACCAGCAGAATAGCATACTTTTCCCCATACCGGAAAGATTCTCTCTTTGGATCGCCTTTTCGTATTTCCAAATTTTATTGCTGAATCACTCTTAATTGTTATATTCGTAGCCTCAAATTTTTACACTATTTATTACGATATATGGCAACACTGGAGAAAATAAGAAACAGGATCGGCGTTTTGGCTGCCGTTTTAATCGGGTTTTCGTTACTTGCGTTTATTCTGGGCGACCTTTTGACCTCAGGTCAGTCGATATTCAGGCAGTCGCAGATGAATGTCGGTGTAATTAACGGCAATTCTATCCGTTATGAGGAATATAATGCTCTTGTTGAAGAAATGAGCAATATATACAAAGCCAACACGAACTCCCAGGCCCTTGACGAAACGATGATGGAAAACATCAGGGAGCAGGTCTGGCAGCAGCTTTTACAGGAAAATGTTCTCGGGCCTGAATTCAAAAAGCTTGGGATTGCAGTAAGTTCGGAAGAACTTTACAATATGGTAGCCGGCCCGAATCCGCATCCTTTTGTGCGGCAAATTTTTGTCAATCCTCAAACCCGCCAGTTCGACCCCTCTTTTGCCATTCAGTTTCTGAAGGCCTTTAATGCCGGTGAACTTTCTGAAGAACAGGCTGCCCAGTGGAAGTTCTACGAAAACGAGTTATACCGTGAGAAGCTGGCAGAAAAATTCAATACATTGGTGGCCAAAGGCATGTACGTTACCAAACTTCAGACACAGGAAGGGTACAAGGAAATGAGCCGTCTGGCTAATGTCCGGTTTATCGGCAAACGGTACACTGAGGTTTCAGACAGCCTGATAAAAATTTCCGACAAGGATCTGCGGGCATATTACAATGATCACAAAGCAAGTTTTCAGCAGGATGCATCGTTCGACCTGGAATATGTTTCATTCGATATAGTACCCTCGGACGCTGATTTTGCAGCCGCCCAGAAATGGATCAACGATATCAGAAATGACTTTGCTGCAGCTGACGATCCTGCCGGTTTTGTCAATGCCAATTCCGATGAATCGTACGTTGACAGATATTTTAAGAAGGAAGAGCTTACCCCTCCTGTCGACAGCTTTGCATTTGCTGCCAAACCGGGAACTACTTTCGGGCCATTTTTTACTGACAACAGTTTCCGTTTGGTTCGCTTAATTGAAACGGGCTTGGTACCCGACTCAGTGAAGGCACGGCATATTCTTATTCAACCCACTGCCCAAACGACAGAAGCGGTGGAAAAGGCTAAAAAGCTGGCTGACAGTCTTGAACAGGTTATCCGTAAAGGAGCCGACTTTACCTCACTTGCCATGCGTTTTTCGGCCGATGAAGGAAGCAAAACAAAAGGAGGCGATCTGGGCTGGTTCACCGAAGGCCGCATGATCAAACCCTTTTCCGATGCCGCCTTCTCCATGCAGAAAAATGAAGTTAAGGTGGTGGAAACCCAGTACGGCTACCATGTACTCCAGGTAACGGATATAGGCCCCAAAGTAAAGAAAGCTAAAATAGCACAGCTTGTGAGGAGAGTTGAAGCCAGCAAAGAAACCTATGAACGCATTTACGAGCAGGCAAACCGCTTTGCCTTTACCAACAATACCGGGGAGAAATTTGAAAAAGCTGTAAAAGAACAAAACCTCGTTCCCCGTTATGCCATGAGCATTAAGCCTACCGACACCCGCATCAGCGGTCTGGAATCCCCCCGGGAAATCATCCGCTGGGCCATGGAAGCAAAGGTGAATGATGTTTCTTCTGTAATGCAGGCAGGAAACCGCTTTATTGTGGCGCGGGTTACCGCTGTACGCAAGGCCGGAATTGCTCCTTTTGAGCAGGTTAAACCGCAGATTGAAATGGCCGTCACCAGAATCAAAAAGGGAGAATATCTTGCAGAGCAGTTGCAAAAGAAAATGGCTGATCATCCGTCACTCGACCAGCTTGCTCTGGCTGAAAATCTTCCCGTGAATGAAGCCAATAATGTAAGTTTCGCTGCTACTACCATTGCAGGCGCGGGTTTTGAACCAGCTCTTACCGGTACCATAGCGGCATGGCCTGCCAATAAGCTCAGCAAACCCGTCATCGGAAACAACGGAGTGTATGTTTTTGAAATTACCTCTGTGCAGGAACCATCAGAACCTGATCAATTGGCTATTACAATGCAGAAAAGCAGAATGGAAGGCATGTATCAGATGCGGGCTGCCTATGAATCGTTCGAAGCATTGAAAAAGCTTTCCAAAATTGAAGACAACCGTGCCAGGTTTTATTGATTCGGCTACCAACTGCACGCATAGAATCAAAAAGCCCCTTTTTTCGGGGCTTTTTTATTTCTGTTCGTTCACCAGGGATTTCCTACAGCATGGCAAAGCCGGTATTGCCTTATGTCATTTCTTTTATCAGCCCAGCATTTCTTTCAATTTGGCCGCTACTGTTTTATTGTCGGCTTTTCCGGCAAACCGTTTTGTTGCTGCCCCCATAACTTTCCCAAAGTCAGAAGGCCCTGAGGCTCCCATTTCAGCTATTAAAGCTTTCAGCTCTTTCTCAATTTCCTCAGCACTCATCATAGGCGGAAGGTAGGCTGAAATAAACTTTGCCTCATTTATTTCTTTCTGGTAAAGGTCGTCTCTCCCTTCCTTCTTATAGATTTCAGCAGCCTCTTCCCGCTGGCTGATAAGCTTACGGATAACCTTCAGCTCGGCCTCGTCGGTAAGAGGTTCGGAAACGCCTTTTTCGCTCCTTGCAAGGAGAAGAGCGGTTTTCACCGCCCGCAGTGCTTCCAGTTTTTCCTTTTCGCGGGCCAGCATGGCAGCCTTGATGTCAGCGTCGATGCGTTCAAAGATTTTCATGGCAATAATCTTTTAACTATGAATATCAGTACTTTAAGCTAAGGTAAGAAACAATTTTCAAATACCACTAATCCACATTGTCGTGCAGATAAGGATTGTCAGGCCGGAGAACAATTCCGTCACTCCCTTCATCAGCAATGGTAAACCGGCTTATCTGGCTATCGCGGGAATATTTCCTGGGGGAAATGGGTAATTTTTTCCGCACAAAAGCAGGTTCATTTTCCAGCGCATCAATATCTTCCGGCTGATCAGGCCTTGCAACTCCTTCCTGACGGGATACGGAAGATTTTTCCGGCACACCGGAGGCGGTATCGGATGTCTTTTTGCGTTGCTTCGCCTGGTCGGAAGGAGGATCATTGTTCAGAGACCCGAAGAGGTCATATTGCCTCTCGCCCGGCTCAACGGTATGTTCGGTTATATTGAGCAAATCATCCGGGGTTTCATCCCCCGCAGGGCGGGTTACTTCAAAAGCAGGGCCAACAGGTTTTGCGTTGGTTTTTATATCGGGTACCGGCACCCTTGTCGTCGGACGGCCAGATTTGCTGTACAGCTCGGGAATAGCTGAACTGGCTTCAAACCCTGTAGCTATAATTGTGACGCTGATACGGTCGCCAAGTGAGGGATCGTTGCATGTTCCCCAGATAATATTGGTTTTTCTGGTGACACTGCTTGTCACGAAATCCGTAATAATGCCAACCTCATCCATAGTTACCTCGTCGGTTCCCGAAGTAATATTCAGCAATACATTTTTAGCTCCCTTTATGTCATTATTGTTAAGGAGAGGTGAATTCAGCGCCTGGCGGATGGCAGTAATTGCCCTTTCAGGGCCACTGGCCTGAGCCGATCCCATAATGGCGGCTCCGCTGTTGGCCATAACCGTGTGCACATCGGCAAAATCAACATTGACATAACCCGGAACAGTAATAATCTCAGCTATTCCTTTGGCCGCCGTAGCCAGAACATCGTCGGCACGGGCAAAAGCATCGGAAATCCGCAAATCGCCATAGATCTCCCTCAGCCTGCCGTTGTTGATCACCAGCAGGGAATCGACATACTGACGGAGTTCATTAATCCCCTTGATTGCCTGTTCCAGCCTCACAGGGCCCTCAAAAGGAAACGGGATGGTTACAATGGCCACCGTCAGAATATCCATTTCCTTTGCCGCCTTGGCAATGACGGGCGAAGCACCTGTTCCGGTTCCGCCTCCCATGCCGGCAGTTATAAAAATCATTTTTGTATTGGAGGCCAGTATGGATTGAATCTCTTCCATACTTTCCAGGGCGGCCTTCCTTCCTGTTTCGGGGTTGTTGCCTGCACCCCTTCCTTCCGTCAGGGTAGTGCCAAGCTGAATTTTTACACCTACAGGACTATTTCTCAACGCCTGCAGGTCGGTATTGCAAACAACAAAGTTCACATCCTTGATCCCCAGGCGGTGCATATAATTCACGGCATTGCCTCCTCCTCCGCCAACCCCGATCACCTTAATAATGGAGGAACGCTCTACCGGAAGCTCGAAATTGATGATTTCATCATTCATATGCTGTTCAGATTAATATTTGGCTAAAAGATTACATGTTGCTGTCATTGACGGTAAACAAATTGGACAACAATTCCTGGAGGTTTTTGAAAAGAGTTTTGCCCTGCTGTGCCGGCGCTTTCGGTGGTTCAGGTTCATTGACCGATTGCGATACAGCCTCTTCTGCCACCGGAATCTTCTCTGCCACGGGTTCCTCTGCGTCGGGTTTCTTCTTTGCCTGATCTTCACAGCCAAGCATAACAAGGCCCAGGCATGTTGAATACATCGGATGATTGGCTTCCTGGGTCAGATTGCCGGCCAGGTGCTCGGAAGGATATCCAAGCCTCACATCCATTCCTGTGCGGAATTTTATCAAATGAGGAAGATTCCTGAGTAAAGCGCCTCCGCCCGTTATTACAATACCGGCAGCCAGCTTGTCAGCGTACCCTGACGTTTCAATCTGAAACAGAATACGGTCAATGATCTCTTCCATACGGGCCTGTATAATATAAGCAAGTGTGCGGAAGGAAACCTCCCTGGGCTCTCTTCCGCTGATTCCGGGAATGGTGGCAACCTTATTCTCATCTTCCAGATCGCCCAGAGCCGAACCATATTTAATTTTCAGCATTTCGGCCTGCCTGAGAAGAATGCCGCAACCTTCCTTTATATCTGTGGTGATAACATTACCACCAAAAGGAATAACGGCAGTATGACGAATAATGCCGTCATAATAAATGGCAAGATCACTTGTTCCGCCTCCGATATCGATCAACGCCACCCCTGCTTCTTTTTCATCTTCCGTCAGCACAGCTTCGGCTGAAGCGATGGGTTCAAGGATAAAGGATTTTACCTTGAGATTCAAATGACTGAGGCAACGCTCGACCGTTTTCAGGGAATCAATCTTCCCGATAACAATGTGGAAATTCCCTTCCAGCCGTTTTCCCGTCATACCCACCGGATTGATGATGCCCGGTTCGTTATCCACAACGAAATCCTGTGGAAGAACATGAATGACCTTCTCCATGGCATCCACCGGAACCCGGAACGAATCATCCAGGAGCCGGCGGATTTCTTCCTCGGTTATTTCTTCCTCCCAAGAATCACGGTTCAGGTAGCTTCGGTTCCGGATGCTCCGGATGTATTCGCCCGCTACCCCAACGTATACCTCAGAGAAATCAATTCCCGACTGTTTTTTGACAAGATCGACCGTACTCTGTATGGAAGCAACCGTTTCTTCTATATTTCGTACAACGCCTCTTCGCACACCTTTGGAATCAGCCCGGCTTATGGCCAGAATTTCTATACGGTTATTCTCGTTGCGTCGGGCAACGGCAGTTACAATTTTTGTGGTGCCGATATCAACTGCGGCAACAATGTCCTTTTTTGACTTCATTCCTGTAAAAGTTATATTGTTCATATTCATTGCCTTCGCGTACATACAATCTGGTTTTTGAACTTCAGGTTGATAACCGAATACCCGTTCCAGCCTGCCTCGCCGAATCCGCGGTCGTACAGTTTTTTCAGGTTTTCTAATTTCTCGCTTACATTTTCCATTGAGCCAAGGAGAATCAAATGAGCTCCCACGCGGGGTACCAGTTCATACTCCTGTTTATTATTTACATAAATCTGCTCAATCTGTGAGCCCCAGAACCTGTCTTTTTTCAGCAGCATGGCAAAGAAATAAAGATCGGAAAGGACGGGGACAATGCTGTCGCGCACATTGATGGTTTTCTTTCCCCGAAGAACATACTGTATATTGCCGTTTGCCACCGGAACAAACGCCGAGTACCTCCCTGTCCATGGCATCAAAGCACCTTCCTCATCTATATAATAACTTTGCTGGTAAGCATTAATAATACGTACCACCGGAATGCGCTGCGATACCTCTATATGCAGGATTCCTGCGGAAGTAGTAAATGCCTTGACATCCTTCACAATGGAATTGTTCCCGATAGCTTCCTCAATTTCCAGAGTATTGATCGTTGAAATCGGCAAACCGGTTGTTTTGATATGGTTTCTCTCGAGCATCCGCATTACATCACCGGAATTTACAAAACGGTTCAGCGTACTGTCTATAACCTTTACCTGTACGCCGGAGCATATGACCGAATCCATTTTACGGCCTGTAAAACTGAAAGTAACTATGAGATAGGCCATCATCAGGATCAGGAATAATATGTTCCACACTTTGTTCACGGCGCAATTCTTTTGGTTAACATATCAGTAAGTGGCTCCACCAGGGTATCAATATCCCCTGCCCCCATGGTGGCGACCACATCAAGGTTTAAGGTTTCGAGCAAAGCCGGTAACTCTTCCTTGGTGCTCAGATATTTATCGTTCAGCATTACTTTTTTGAAAATCATTCCGGAATCCACTCCCGGTATGGGCAATTCCCTGGCCGGATAAATGTCCAGCAGGATAAGCCGGTCAAGCCCGGAAAGGCTTTCGGCAAAACCATCGGCAAAATCGCGGGTACGCGTATACAAATGCGGCTGGAAAATTCCGGTAAGATGACGACCCGGAAAACGGTCGCGCATGGCCGAGATAAAAGCTTTGATTTCTTCCGGGTGATGCCCGTAATCGTCAACATAAGCAAGGCCTGGCGTATCGATGCGAATGTCAAAACGCCGCTGTACACCTTCAAATTTGGCCAAAGCCCGGTGCAACTTGTCCACACTGGTGCCGCAGGCAAAACATGCTGCAAGAGCAGCTACAGCGTTTTCAAGATTGGCTTTCCCGGGCAGTCTGATTTCAAAACCTTCAATAATTCCTTCCGGCGTTTTCAGATCAAACATATGGCCGGATTCTGTTTTCCGGCAGGAGAGGGCAGCGAAATCTGATCCGGGATCAAAACCATACCGGTAAACCTTTCTTTCCTTTGCCACAGTTTCTCTCATCGGTAAACCTTCCCTGAGAACAAGTATGCCTCCCGGTTTGATATTTTCAGCAAATTCAAAAAATGCATTCCTCACTGCCTCGTGCGTTTCATAAATATCAAGGTGGTCAGGATCCATGGAAGTAATGACTGCAACCGAAGGAAATAATTTCAGAAAAGAACGGTCAAACTCGTCAGCTTCAGCAACTACAAATTCACTTTCAGGTGTAAGTACCAGATTGGACTGGAAATTCCTGGAGATTCCCCCCATAAAAGCCGAGATCCGTTTTCCTTCATTATGCAAAAGCCAGGCTGTCAGGGTACTGACAGTAGTTTTCCCGTGTGTGCCGGCAATGGCTACTCCCATGGATTGATTAAAAACAGCTCCCAGCAAATCCGAGCGTTTGATAACCTGAAAGCTGTGTTCACGGAACCATTGCAATGCTTTATGATTTCCAGGCACAGCGGGAGTAAAGATCACCAGGGTCTTTGACGGATCAGTGAGAAAGGCAGGAGGAACCTCCTGAATATCTTCGTGGTATGTAACAGGAATTCCTTCTGATTCAAGCTTTTTCGTCAGCAGGGTGCAGGTACGGTCATATCCCGCCACTTCCTTACCAAGCGTCTTGAAATAGCGGGCCAGGGCGCTCATGCCTATGCCGCCGATTCCAATAAAATAGAAATATGTATACCTGTCAGGATTCATGTTGCAAAGTATCAGTCAGAGAAAACACTACCTTTGCTATTCGCTCATCAGCATCGGTAACCGCAAGTTCCTTTATTTTTTCCGCCATCGCCCTGCAGCGGCCAGGATCATTCAAGAGGGCCAGTGCAGACGGAATCAGTTTTTCCACGGCTTCTGCATCGGGAATTACCATAGCAGCGCCGACCGAAGCAAGCATCATTGCATTTTTTGTCTGATGGTCTTCGGCAACATTCGGCGAAGGTATCAGGATAGACGGTTTCCCAACAACACATAATTCTGAAATGGTACCTGCACCGGCACGGGAAATAATGATGTCGGCTGCTGCATACGCCAGTTCCATCCGCTCAATAAAAGGCACAAGGCGGATTTTGTTTTCCTCAGTATTTTCAGCAATCTGGCTTCCGGCTTCCTTACTGTATGCTTCTCCACATTGCCATATAACCTGCACATTATAAGATTGGAGCAATTTGATGTTTTTTGCCACACTCCGGTTGATAGTACCTGCACCCAGACTTCCTCCAAGAACAAGAATTACCGGCCTTTCTTCAGTAAGGTCAAAATGTTCCAGTGCCTCCTTTCTGAGCGCACTGCATTGAAGAATACTTGTTCTCACCGGATTTCCCGTAAATACGATTTTTTCAGGCGGAAAGTATTTTTCCATCCCCTGATAGGCCACGCAAATACGATTGACTTTGGTGGCCAGGGAACGATTCACCAAACCGGCATAACTGTTTTGTTCCTGAATAACGGTTACGATATTCATCCTGACTGCCATCTGGAGAACCGGTGCACTGGCATATCCTCCCACACCGATGACAGCGTGCGGCTTGAATTTTTTAAGGATCTTTCTTGCTTTCATCAGGCTCAGCATCCATTTCATCAAAAAAGGAACAAACCGGAAACTGAGCTTTCGGGGCATTCCGATCACAGGCAGACCCACGATGGGATACCCTGCCGCCGGAACTTTCTCCATTTCAAGTTTTCCCAATGCCCCTATGAACAAAATATCCGTCCCGGGACGCATTTTTCTGATCGCATGGGCAATGGCCAGTGCCGGAAAAACATGTCCCCCTGTACCTCCTCCGCTTATGATGATTCTAAGAGACATCGGTTTGTACTCCTTCATTTATGGTTGTTTCCTTTTTCTTTTCTTCATCAAGCCCATGGCTTACGCTCAAAATAATACCAAGAGAAGCACAGGTAAAAAACAGTGACGATCCTCCCATGCTCACCAGAGGCAATGGCTGCCCCGTTACAGGCAACAGATTTACCGCCACCCCCATATTGATAAAAGCCTGAAAAACAAGCAAAAGCGCCAAGCCTGCCGAGAGAAAAGCGGGGAAAGTCCGGTTGCTCCTTCTCACCAGAATACCTGCCCTGAAAAATAGCACCAGGTAAAGAAGAACGACTACTATCCCTCCAATTATTCCATATTCTTCAACAATAATGGCATAAATGAAATCAGAATAGGGATGTGGAAGGAAATTCCTCTGTGTACTATTGCCCGGGCCTTTTCCTATAATACCCCCTGTTACAATGGCTATTTTCGCCTGCTCTACCTGGTAGCTGTCTTCATCGTCAGAACCTCTGAAGCTTTGGAAGGAAATTCCTCTGTGTACTATTGCCCGGGCCTTTTCCTATAATACCCCCTGTTACAATGGCTATTTTCGCCTGCTCTACCTGGTAGCTGTCTTCATCGTCAGAACCTCTGAAGCTTTCAATGCGATGAATCCAGGTTTTTACCCTGCCTTCCGAATGGGTCCAGAGAGCAATAGCCACAAACAGGGAAAGTATTGCCACAGCAGTAACGCCCAGCAGAAGTATGTATGAAACAGGCATGCGGCCGATAAACATCAGAATCACACAGGTAGCAAACAACATAACTGCCGTCGACAGGTTTGCCGGAGCAATTAGGGCACAGATAATCAGAACCGGTATTATGGTAGGTAAGAAAGTATTCCTGAAATCACCAATTGACTCCTGCTTGATGGCAAGATTTCTCGCCACAAACATAATCAACGCCAGTTTGGCAAGATCAGATGTCTGAATAGTAAGCCCTATTACCGGCAAAGTAAGCCAGCGCGAAGCTTCATTTAACCTGGTACCAAGAAACAGGGTGAAAAGAAGAAGCGGCACTGAGAGAATGAGAAATATCTGGGCCAGCAGAGCATAAAACTTATATGGTACCAGATGCATAGTATATATGAACACCCATCCAACAAAAAGAATTATCGTATGCTTGAGAATGTAGTAAGCCGTATTGCCTCCCTGAAAACGGTAGGCAAGTGTTCCGGTAGAACTATACACTACCAGGATGGAGATAATGGAAAGAATGAAAATCACCATCCAGATTACCGGATCCCCTTTCAGATATTTTCTTAGTGTACCTGTCATGCTATAATTCTCTTACACATTCTTTAAACTGTTTACCTCTGTCTTCATAATTTTTAAACAGATCAAAACTGGCACAGGCAGGAGACAAGAGCACCGTGTCACCATCCTTGGCCAGATAATATGCTGAACGAACAGCATCTTTCATGGAAGTGCAGTCGACCATGGTTTCCACAACCCCTTCGAATGCTTCGTGCAGTTTTTTGTTATCAACGCCAAGGCAAACGATAGCACGCACTTTTTCCTTAACAAGGTCAAGGAGTTCGGAATAATCATTGCCTTTATCCACACCTCCGGCAATCCATATCACCGGTGTATGCATGCTCTCCAGTGCATACCAGGCTGAATTCACATTGGTAGCTTTGGAATCATTGATAAACTGTATCCCGTGAACTTTCAGTACCGGTTCAAGACGGTGTTCCACACCACGGAAATCCATCAGACTTTCGCGGATAATTTCTTTTTTAATTTTCAGCACGTTCCCGGTTATTCCGGCAGCCATAGAATTGTAAGTATTGTGTTTGCCTTTTAAAGCCAGTTCAGCCAGCGACATGGAAAAATCAACATCATCAAAACGGATGCGCATGGTATCATTTTCGTCTACCCAGGCTCCGTCAGCAGGTTCATTCTTTCTGGTGAACCCCAGCTGACGTGCTTTCATCACTATCTTTTCCAGATGCCGTATGGTAATCTCATCATCCCGGCAGAAAATAAAGAAGTTGTCTTCCTCCAGATTCTGGGTGATCCGGAACTTCGATTCGGCATACTTTTCCAGACTGTACTCGTACCGGTCGAGATGATCCGCTGTTATGTTGAGCAGGATGGCAATATCAGCCTTGAAATCATACATTCCGTCGAGCTGAAAACTGCTTAGCTCAATGACATAATAATCGTAATTTTCTGTGGCCACCTGCAAGGCGAAACTTTTTCCTACGTTACCGGCCAGGCCTGCATTCAGTCCGGCCTTCCGCAACATATGATGAATCAGGGTGGTGGTGGTAGTTTTTCCGTTGCTTCCGGTAATGCAGATTTTTTTTGCCGAAGTAAAACGGGCTGCAAATTCAATCTCCGAAATGATCCGGATTCCTTTGTTGCGCAGTTTAATAACAATGGGGGCTTTTTCAGTAATGCCAGGGCTTTTGATTACCTCATCGGCATTCAGAATTAGCCGTTCAGTATGCTTCCCCTCTTCAAAGGGTATGTTGTAGCTTACCAGCATTTCCTTGTACCTGGGTTGGATGGAGGCGTTGTCGGAAACAAACACGTCAAAGCCCATTTTACGGGCCAGTATGGCGGCTCCTGTCCCGCTTTCGCCTGCACCAAGAATTACAATTCGCTTATTCATAGTATGGGAAATATTTTGTTGGATACCTGTTTCCTTTGATTTATAGGGAAACTGTTGTTTCCCTCATTTTCGATATATCTGACTTTTTCCCGGTTCATTTCTTATCTGATTTTTAATGTTACAATTGTTAGAACTGCCAGGAGTATCTGCACAATCCAGAAGCGCGCAACAATTTTGGCTTCAGGGTATCCCAGCATCTGATAGTGATGATGCAGCGGTGCCATTTTGAAAATGCGCCGCCCCTCTCCGTATTTTTTCCGTGTATATTTGAAATATCCCACCTGCATCATTACAGAAAGGCTTTCGACGAAGAAAATTCCGCAGAGTATAGGAATCAGCAGTTCTTTGCGGACAATAATGGCAAATACGGCAATAATACCCCCCAGGGTCAGACTTCCGGTATCGCCCATGAATACCTGAGCGGGGTAAGTATTGTACCAGAGAAAGCCAATGAGGGCACCGATAAATGCCCCCATGAATACCACCAGCTCGCCGGCATTGGGTATGTACATTATATTAAGGTATCCGGCATAAATAATATTACCCGACAGATACGCAAAAATGCCAAGGGTAAAACCAATAATGGCTGATGTACCTGTTGCAAGGCCATCAAGGCCATCCGTCATATTGGCGCCGTTGGAAACAGCCGTTATAATAAAAATTACGGCAAGGATAAAAACAATCCAGCCCGCTATTTCTGCATTTTTACCGGCAAATTTCACCAGCGATGCATAATCAAACTCATGGTTCTTTACAAAAGGAATGGTTGTTTTTGTTGTCTTTACAGGTTTTGTAAAATAAATTCTTGTAACTGTTTCACTTCCCGGGCTTCTGATCTCCCTGTACACGGGAAGACCATCGCTGCCCCGCACTTTTTCCCGCACAACTGCCTGCGGACTGGTATACAGAACCACTCCGACGATAATTCCCAGAATGACCTGGCCCAGAATCTTAACGCGACCTGCAAGCCCTTCTTTGTTATGCTGGAAAACCTTTATATAATCATCGGCAAATCCGATCATACCAAGCCATACTGTCGTTATGATCATCAGAAGGATGTACACATTGGTCAGATTGGCAAAAAGCAGAACAGGAACCAGAATGGATATAATAATGATAATTCCTCCCATGGTGGGAGTACCTTTCTTCTGAAGCTGGCCTTCCAGCCCCAGGTCGCGTACCACCTCCCCGATCTGTTTCTTCTGAAGCAAGCGAATGATACGCTTGCCGATAAATAACGAAATCAACAGGGATGTGATAATAGCCAGAGCAGACCGGAAAGACAAATAGCCCCACAAGCGCCCCCCTGGAATATCAACATTTTGTAAGTGTTCAAACAAATGGTACAACATAATTTTCTTTCATTACTCAATGATTCCGAAAGCTTTTTTCACCTCCTCCATGTCATCAAATGGGTATTTAACTCCCTTTATTTCCTGATATGTTTCATGTCCTTTACCGGCTATAAGCACCACATCTCCCGGATGTGCCATAAGACATGCTGCCCGGATGGCCTCTGCCCTGTTCACAATGCTGATTACTTTGTTCCTGTCAGAAGGATCGATTCCACTTATAATTTCTTCGATAATCATTTCAGGGTCTTCGCTCCGCGGATTATCGGAAGTAACAATGAGCCGGTCGCAGAGTGATGCCGCAATACGGCCCATTTTTGGACGCTTTGTTCTGTCCCTGTCTCCTCCTGCCCCGATAACACCAATTATCGCATAGGGTTTGGAGCCTCTTATCTGCAACAAGGTTTCCAGAACATTTTTGAGAGCATCCGGCGTATGTGCATAATCCACAACAACCATCCTGCCATCGGGAGCACGGAGGCGTTCGATCCTGCCCCTCACTCCTTCCATCTGGCTCATTTTTTCCAGAACAACCCCGGGTTCTTCACCCAGCAGAACAGCTGAAGCATAAACAGCCAGGAAATTGTATGCATTGAATTCTCCGACCAGACGTGTCCAGACTTCCTGCTGACCGATTTTCAGAAGCATACCCTCCATATGGCTTTCCAGAATCCGCGCATGAAAATCTGACGGACTTTTCAAAGAATAGGTTTTCCTGTTGGCTTTCGTATTCTGAACCATCACCAACCCATTGCGGTCATCCTTGTTTACCAGAGCAAAGGCCGATGAAGGAAGTTCATCGAAAAATTTTTTCTTGGCCTGCAAGTAATTGTCAAATGTCTGGTGATAGTCGAGATGATCATGGGTCAGATTGGTGAATACCGCCCCTGAAAAATCAATGCCTGCAATCCTGTTCTGATGGGCGGCATGCGAGCTGACCTCCATAAAACAGTGGGTGCAGTTTTCCTGCACCATCTGGTGCAAAAGGCCCTGCAACTGAACAGGATCAGGTGTAGTATGCGTTGCAGGAAGTACTTTCTCTCCGACATAATTGCAGATGGTCGACATTAAACCGGCTTTGTAGCCCAGTGCGTTGAACAAACGGTACAGCAAAGTAGCTGTGGTCGTTTTGCCGTTGGTTCCGGTTACACCTACTATCCTGAGATGATGGGAAGGATTTCCGTAAAAATCAGAAGCCAGCAGTCCCGGAGCCATCGAAGTATCAGGAACCTTTATCCAGGTAATTTCCCCGGAAGCATCTTCGGGTAATCTTTCGCACACCACAGCGGTAACCCCCTGCCGTATCACCTGAGAAATAAACGTATGCCCGTCATACTTTGTGCCCCTTACGGCAACAAAAAGATCTCCCGGCCCGGCATTTCTCGAATCCGTAACAATCCGGCTAACAGGAATGTCAAGGTTTCCGGATACCGTCTCAATACGAAGTCTGCCAATTATGTCGCGTAATATTCTCATCCTATTGACTCATTTCAAGCTGAACTGTTTCACCTTTCTGAATTCTTACCCCCGGCTGAGGCCATTGATTTACTACTGTTCCCTTTCCTGTTACAGTTACTTCCAGACCGTAGTTTTCAAGAATATACAATGCATCCTTCAATCCCAGACCTTTGACATCAGGCATCAGGTTCCGGTTATATAGTTTCCCGAAACAGAGCACTTTATCATCCTGTTTCTGGGTGATGACCCAATGCGAAGAAGCATCATTTCCTTTTTCTACCGGAATATCAAGCTCATCGAGTACTTTTTCCAGTTCCGGCCAGTAACCGCCTTTGGTATAAGGGGGTTCAACCTTATCGAACCATCCGATTTTCTCTACTTCATTATCGACCGCAATTCGTGTGGCATAAATTTTCTGGGCAATCTCCCTGAACACCGGACCGGCAACTACATTTCCATAATACACGCTGTTCGACGGGGAACTGACCCAGACAATACAGCTATACTTTGGGTCCTCGGCAGGAAAATATCCCACAAACGACGCCAGGTATTGTTTCCCGTAACCAAATTTCTGATTAGCAATCTGCGCGGTTCCGGTTTTTCCGGCAATTTTGCATGAGGCATTTCTCAGATTCATCGCTGTTCCGCTGTCCACGACTCCTTCGAGCATGGCACGGGCCTTCTTCAGCGTTGACCTCGAACAAATGGACGGATCAATCACCTGCGGGCTGAAGCGCTTTATGGTTTTCCCTCTCTGACGAAGCTCTTTGACAAACATGGGCCGCATCATACGACCGCCGTTGGCAACTGCATTATAAAATGTCAGAATCTGCAGGGGAGTGAGCCGAACCTCGTATCCGTGCGCCATCATGGCCAGAGAAATGCCCGACCAGTACTTTGTTCCCGGATAACGGATTTCCGGCCTCCCCTCTCCTTTGAGCTCAATTCCCAACGGTTCATTTAAATGAAAATGATAGAGGCGGTCAACAAAATCCTTTTCCCTGTTTTTGTAAAGCCTTGTAATGAGCTTTGCCATTCCCACATTGGAGGAATATTCAAACACCTGTTTAACGGTAATGAGTCCGTACCCTTCATCATGGGCATCCCTGATCTCTTTGTCGTATATCCTGAATTTTCCCCTGCCGGTATTCACCGTATCGGTTAATTCAACCAGATGATCCTCAAAAGCCGCCATCAGCGCAGGCAGTTTAAAGGTGGAACCGGGTTCAGAGCTTTCACCGATGGCATAATTGTAAACTTCTCTGTAACGGCCAAGTTCATCCAATCCCAGATTGACCATGGCCCTGATTTCTCCGGTACTCACTTCCATTACCACCACAGTGCCATGATGCGCCTTGTGCAGTTCCAGCTGTCGCCTGAGAGCGGCTTCTGCAAGGTCCTGAAGATTGATGTCGATGGTGGTAACCACGTCCACCCCATCTTCGGGTTCCACCTGATCTCCTCCGCTGATAGGCATCCAGAGCCCTCCCGGAATCCGCTGCATGAGCCTTACACCTTCCTTCCCCCGGAGGTATTCGTCGTAAGCTCCTTCAATTCCCACAATGTTCCCCTCATCACTTTTGGTTATGTATCCTACGGTCCGGGCTGCCAGATCACCATGCGGCATGAAGCGGATGTTATCCTGAAGAACAATCAGCCCGCCTTTGTATTGACCCAGACGAAACAAAGGAAACGTTTTCAGCTGGTGCAATTCATCATAATTCACTCTGCGTTTCAGCAAATGAAATCTTTCTTTATTCCGGCGTGCTGAAACCAGCTCGGCCTTGTACGATTCCTTGCTTCGGTCGCGGAAAAGACGCGAAAGACAATAACTGAGCGAATCAATGCTCTTATGAAACATAACATCATTGATGGCCGATGAAGCCATATCCACCCTGATCTCATAATACGGCAGGGAGGTAGAAATAATCCGTCCGTCTTCAGAAAGAATGTCTCCCCGCTGAGGCGTAATGATCATGTTTTTCCATGCCAGTTTTTCAGCTTTTTCGCGCCAGATATTGCCTTCAGCCAGCTGGAGATATACAATCCTGCCAATAATAGCAATCCCTCCCAGGAGGAATCCGAAATAGATTACTCCCACTCTCCACAAAATGTCCTTTTTAATCTCCGCAGCCATACTTACTTTTATCTATTTCAGTACCCTGGGGGGCGTTACTGATTCTTTCAGGTCAAGGCCCTTTTCCTGAACCATTCTGGCAACCTGCGACTGCCGCGACATATTCATCAGTTCGGCCGCAATGGTTATGGAATGCGCCCTGAGTTCCCTGATTTCAGCCTGCAGTTCATTCACCTGGCGGGTTATTCGCATTGCGTTGTACCGGTTGGCAATGTAAAGCACCCCCAGTAAAGCCAGAAAGAGAATGAACGGAAGTTGCCTGACAACTGCCTGCCGGGTAAGGAGAGTCCCGTCAATAATTTGTTTGAAACTGAAACTTTTCAGTTCCTCATCAACAACGGAGGATTTCTCCTTTGTTTCCCTGTCTTTTTTCTGGTCTGTTGTATTCATTTTTATATTCTTTCTCCGGTTCTGAGCTTAGCACTGCGTGCACGGGGATTGGCAGCTATTTCCTCCTCAGTTGGCTTGACTGCATGAGAACCTATTGGCCGGAAAGGCGCAACAGGATTTCCGTATAAATCTTTTACCACTTCACCCCTCACATTGCCTGCCCTGATAAAATGCTTCACCATCCTATCCTCAAGGCTGTGGTAGGAGATGATGACCAGCCTTCCTCCGGGTTTTATCCATCGCGGTGTTTGTTCCAGCATTTCCGCCAGGCATTTCTGCTCCTGATTGACTTCCATTCGCAGAGCCTGATAGACTCTTGCCAGGAAACGATTGGCAAGATGGGCGGGAATCAGACCTTCCAGGCACTTATTCAGCTCTGCTGTCGTCTGGATAGGCCTGACGCCGCGGGCCTTTACAATTGCCCGGGCTATGGATCCTGCTTCGCGCAATTCCCCGTATTCCCGAAAAATTGTTCGCAGTTGTTCTTCACTAAGCGTATTTACCAGATGAGCGGCACTCCGGTCGCCATGCAGGCTCATGCGCATATCAAGAGGCCCGTCACTGCGAAAGGTAAAACCACGTCCCGGTTCATCAAACTGATGCCACGAAACACCCAGATCGGCAAAGATCCCATCAACTGCTTCAATTTCGAGATAGCAGAGAAAATGGGAAAGAAATCTGTAATTGGCCCGGAAGAAATAAAACCTGTCTTCATCCGATATGTCAGGTCGCACATCAGGATCCTGATCAAAAGCAATCAGTTTCCCCTTCTTCAGAGCCTTCATTATCTCCCTTGCATGACCCCCACCACCGTAAGTTAAATCGACATAAACCCCATCAGGCTTTATGTCAAGTGCCTGCATACTTTCTGAAAGCATGACAGGTTGATGGTAGCTCATCTATGGGATATTATTGTTACTCTGATCTCCTCCCATAATTTTTTCTGCCAGGCGGGCAAAATCATCCGGTGCCATCTTCCCGTACCTGCCGGCAGCCCATATTTCAATCTTGCCCAACTGCCCTGCCAGTATTACCTCCCCTTCAATACCCACTTCATCCAGTAACCGGCGGGGTATGAGCAAACGATTATTTCCGTCAAGCATTATCTCGGCAGCCCCTTTGTAAAACTCCCTCACAAAACGGTTATGCTCCGGATTGTATGGATTAATGCGGCTGCGGATAATGGTATTCTGACGTTCCCATTCCTCCAGAGGATACATCACAAGGCAGGCTTCATAAATATCTTTTTTAACTACAAAAGAATCATTGGAAGCCGGCGACAACTGCTTCTTGAAAGCAGCAGGAAGCATGATCCTGCCCTTTGCGTCAACCTTGCAATGATATTCTCCGATAAAGGAATTCATGATCTACAGTCTGGAGTGTAAAATTATAACATTTTTCTCCACTTTTTACCACTTTTTGCCATTTTTTACCACTTTGTTAATAACTTTTCATCCGGGAGTATTTCACTTCATCAATCAGGCTGTTTATCAATCATTTGTACCTGAGCCTGGTTCTGTAATCAGGAATGTCTCAAAACCTCACCTTCAGAAATCGCCGGCAGGAATTGAATGTACCGATTGGTCAGTAACTAATGTCAATTAATTGATATATAAATAATTAAAAATGATAAGCCTTCCTGAAGAACACCAACCCGGCACGTGTGATATTGGTCATATAGTATGGTTTTGCAGAATACGGCGCGCATTTTTTCAGAAGAAACATTTTCCCGTCTGAACTTTCCCACCCGTATCAGTTTTTGTTAAATTTGCTTTCTGCATTTTTATGCTCCTATGAACTCTGACGAATTGGAACCAGGTATACAGTTTGTTGATGTAAAAAAGGTTTTTCATCAGAAAAATCCAAGGCTGGCGCCTTTGATTCCCGGTTTTGTTTACCGGTTTATAAAAAATATTGTTCACGAAGATTACATCAATGAATTTTTACGTAAACACGGGCATAAGCAAGGGCTGGAATTCATAGAAGCCATAATTGCCGATTTCAATGTAACTACTGAAATTATTGGTGAAGAAAATCTTCCTCTGCAGGGAAGGTTCATATTTGCAGGAAATCATCCCCTTGGGGGGTTCGACGGAATGGTCCTGATGCATTTTCTTGGGAAGAAATATCCGGAGGTGAAGTTTCTGGTGAACGATATTCTTATGAACCTCAGGAATCTGGAACCGTTGTTTGTGCCCATCAACAAGCATGGCCCGCATGGAAGGGATGCAGCACGAAAGATGGATGAAGCCATGCGTTCCGAAGCCCAGATTCTCACTTTCCCATCCGGGCTGGTTTCCAGGCGTATAAAAGGAAAAATTGAAGACTTACCCTGGAAGAAGAACTTTATTCAGAAAGCAGTTCAATATCAGCGCGATGTAATTCCTTTCCATTTCAGCGGGCGGAATACCTCCCATTTTTATTTTCTGGCCAACCTGAGGAAGTTTCTCGGCATCAAATCAAATCTCGAAATGTTTCTGCTTCCTGACGAAACATACCGGCACAGAAACAAAAAACTCACCCTGATTTTTGGAAAGCCCATACCATGGAGAACGTTTGACCACACAAAATCACCGCAGGAGTGGGCTACCTGGGTCAGGAATATTGTCTATTCCCTGCCGGCAAAAGAAAGGATATAAATGCATTACTTTTGAAGCTGAATCAATTTGTCAGATAGTATCATGAAACCCGGATGTTATACAAACACAATCACATCGATAATAAAATGACGAACATGTGGGTTCCATCATACCATTGAAAATCAATTTTATTATGATGAAAGAAATTATTCCTCCGGTCGAAAAAGAACTTCTTCTGCAGGAACTTACCCCGGATAAACTCAAGTGTGAAACCAACTATGGGCACAACGAGATCTATATTTTCACAGCCCATGATTCCCCTCATCTGATGCGTGAGGTAGGCCGGCTCAGGGAACTCAGCTTTCGCAGGGCAGGCGGTGGAACCGGGAAAGAATGTGATATTGATGAATACGACACAGCGCCTGATCCCTATCATCAGCTGATTGTCTGGGATCCCAAATTCAAGGAAATTCTGGGAGGGTATAGGTTTTATATCCCGCATGAAGGAGAAAGCGGTGATTCCATTGCATCAAAGCTGGTGACTTCCCATTGGTTCCGTTTCTCCGATAAATTCAAGCAGGAATACCTGCCATATACCATCGAACTGGGGAGGTCATTTGTGCAGCCTGCCTACCAGTCAACCAATCCCCAGCGGGCACGGAAGGGCATTTATGCGCTCGACAACCTCTGGGATGGTTTAGGTACATTGATTGTGGATCATCCGCACATGAAATATTTCTTCGGGAAGGTCACCATGTATCCCTCGTTTAATAAAGAGGCCCGTAACCTTATTCTGTGTTTTCTCAATAAGTTTTATGGCGACAGGGAAGGACTGGTAAAACCCATCAAGCCTCTGCCGATGGATTGCAATGTTGAAGAAATGGAACAGGTATTTTCAGCACCCACCGTGCAGGAAAACTACCGGATTCTTGTGAAGAAAGTAAGGGCGCATCATGAAAATATTCCTCCGCTCATCAGCGCCTATATGAGCCTTTCCCCCACACTTAAAGTGTTTGGCACGGTAATCACCGAAGACTTCGGAAATGTGGAGGAAACCGGCATTATGATTACCATAAAAGACCTGTATATTGAAAAAGTTGAACGGCATGTATCCTCCTATAAACGCTGGAGATACTACCTGAGTCGTGACAAGTTCTTCCCTCAGTAAGCCCTTTGATTGCGGCCTTCCATGAAATTAATGAAGGACTTATTTACTACTTTGTTTCCGCCGGGGGTAGGATAATCGCCGGTAAAGTACCAGTCGCCTGTATGATTCGGGCAGGCTTTGTGCAGGTTTTCTACTGTCTGATATACAATGCACACATCGGCTTTAATGTCCTCTGTTTTCAGCAGTTCGGCAATTTTTGCCGAAATTTCTTCCTCGCTGAAAGGGGCATAGATCTCCTTTACATAATTCACGATCTCTTCTTTCGGCTTGTGCTGCTGTTCCTTGCATTTACGGTACACCTCATTCAAAATCTTATGCTGTCCTGTATCCTGCAGTAATCTGACAGCAGCGCGGAATGCGATGAAATCACCCAGCTTGGCCATATCAATTCCATAGCAATCAGGATACCGGATCTGGGGCGAAGATGAAACCACAACAATCTTCTTTGGGCCCAGCCGGTCAAGTATCCGCAGAATGCTCTTTTTTAAGGTAGTTCCCCGCACTATGCTGTCGTCAATGATCACCAGGTTGTCCACGCCCGGTTCCAGTGTACCGTATGTGATATCATACACATGTTCTACCAGATCGTCACGTCCTTTGTCCTGGCTGATAAATGTCCTTAATCTGATATCCTTTATGGCAACCTTTTCCACCCTTGGCTTACGGTACAAAATAGCCGCCAGTTCCTCCTTGCCAGGCATCTGGTTGCGTCCGTTAATGTTTCCGAACGTTTCTTCCAGCATGTAGCGCTCGATCCCTTTGATCATTCCATAGAAGGCTGTTTCAGCTGTATTGGGTATATAGGAAAACACCGTATGATCCAGGTCATAGTCAATCGCCTTCAGTATGGAGGGTACAAGCAGTTCACCCAGAGTTTTCCTCTCCCGGTAAATATCACGGTCACTGCCCCGCGAAAAATAGATTCGTTCGAAGGAACAGGATTTCTTTGGTTTGGGTTCACGGACCTCAGAAAGGAAAACGTCCCCTTTCTTTTTAATTATCAATGCATTACCTGCGGGAATTTCATAAACCTGTTCATAAGGCACGTTAAAGACAGTTTGGATTACAGGACGTTCTGAAGCAACAACAGCTACTTCATCATCCTTATAATAATAAGCTGGTCTGATACCCCATGGATCGCGCATAACAAATGCATCGCCATGACCTATCATTCCGATAATGGCATAACCCCCGTCCCACTTTTTGCTCGATTCTCTGAGAATATAGGAAACATCAAGGTTTTCTTCGATCAGAAATGATATTTCCCGGTTGTTGTATCCTTCTGCCTTGAACTGATTGAATTTTCTCTGAACCTCCGTATCGAGAAAGTGCCCCACGTTTTCAAGAATGGTAACGGTATCTGAGAAATCCTTAGGATGCTGGCCCAGATCAACCAGAATGCTGAAAATTTCATCCACATTGGTCAGGTTGAAGTTTCCGGCCATAACCAGATTCCGTGAGCGCCAGTTATTCTGCCGCATAACCGGATGCACGTAATCGAGCGTATTTCCCCCGAAAGTTCCGTAGCGAAGGTGCCCAAGATACAATTCGGCCGCAAAAGGTATATGGCTTTTTACATACGTAACATCCGACATCAGATCCTGGTCCTTCTTTTCCAGCTTGCGGTAAGTTTTGGATATCTTTCTGAAGACATCATCGATGGCATTTGGTTCAATCGACCGGTGCCTGAAAATATAAGGCATGCCCGGGTCCATATCAAACTTCACGGCCGCAACCCCGGCTCCGTCCTGTCCCCGGTTGTGCTGTTTTTCCATCAGCAGGTACAACTTATGCAAACCGTACAGCCAGGAACCATATTTTCGCTGATAGTACTCAAGAGGCTTAAGTAGCCGTATCAGGGCTATTCCGCATTCGTGTTTGATCAGTTCGCTCATACCTCTGCCTGTTGCGGCAATATGTTAATCAGAAATTTTCACAAAATCATTCACAATGAATGCATACGGGTAGACTTTCTTTATCGCTTCATATGCTTTCAATGCTTCACTTCGAGTAAGAAAATCACCCACATAAATTTTCCAGTAAGGCGCTACATAGGAAATATACACATCATATTGCTCAAAGTGCTTCAGAAAACGGGCCTTTTCAGCAAACATTTTCTGGCGGGCCGACTGGGATCCGTCGGAAAAAATTCGGATACGATAACCCGGAAACCCTTGCTTTTGCTGCAACGAAGTCTGGTAGCATACATAATTTACCAGGGTATCAAGCTGAGCCGGGGTTATAATCTCTATTCTGCCTTTTGACAAATTGTTGTTGCGCAGATCACTGAGAAAAGCTGAATAGAAATCGTTCCCGGTGCTTCCCTGAGCCAGACAGGAAAATGAACCTGCCATACAAAGGATTATAAGAACAAAACTGCGCACACTTTCTTTTTTGGAATCACAAAGGTAATACAAATCCCTCTTATCTTCTCTTTCCTTCCCTCCTGTCATTTCCCTTCTCCTTACCATAAGTCACCTGAACTGAAATAACCGGACAAACCGCGGTTCTGTCAGAACAAGTTCAAAAGCCGTAATGATTCCCGGAGTAGTTTTCAGCCGGGCAATGATATTTTTCAGAAAATCAGCAGGAACCTCTCCGGCAATATACAGGAAATAATCGATGTTCTTGTATTTAGGCAAAAGATACCCATTTTCTGAATGATTGCTCACCAGAAAATATTCCAATAATGCATCCTGATCGGAATAACCATAGCAGGAAAACCCGGTTTCATTTTCCGTGCCGGCCGAAACAGGGACTATATGATCGGATGTTTTGCGCAACTGAATTTTCAGTGATGAATTCACCAGCCAGGAAACACGGTAATCAGGCTCATGGGATGAAACAGCAATCAAATGAAGCTGTTCCGGTGTATTATCTTTAAGCACATGTGACGTACGAGGCATAAAAGGCCTGTTAATGAAAAACCAGATACTGGTAATATGCTATTTCTGCCGCATTTTGTTCTGCTTCCTTTTTTGAGGAACCGGTTCCTTCGCCAAGTATTTGATCGCCAAGTCGTACACGGCTGAAAAAGGTGGGGACTTTGGTTTCTTCCTGATAGATTTCCTGTGTTTCAATACAAACATCTTTTTTTTCTTTCTGCGCCCATTCAATTACGCGGCTCTTAAAGTCAGCCTCCTGCGAGATCAGGGCTTCCAGATCAACATATTTGTAAAGTACACGTTCAAGAACGAATTTTCTGGCCCGCTGAAATCCTCTGTCAAGATAAACGGCACCTACCAGGGCCTCCAGAGCATCGCCATAAACATTTTTTACTCCGTTTCCATGTTCAGTATTGGAAACCAGTAATTTATGTATGCCCATTTTTTCCGCAATCTGATTAAGCTGGGTTCTCTTGACAATACGGCTCCTTAATTTTGAAAGGAACCCTTCATCCTTATCCGGGAAACTGCTAAAGAGAAAATCGCTGATAATAGCATCGAGCACAGCATCACCCAGGTATTCGAGCCGTTCGTTGTTCATGACCTCCCCGTCAGGCATGCGTATGGAAGCAGAACGGTGGATAAATGCCAGTTCGTACAGCGACAGGTTTCCCGGTCGGAAACCTGTAATAGGTGGCAACTGATAAAATAGTCTGCGTTGTAGGTCCGTTTTTCTTCGAAAACGGGTAAAAATAGGCTTAATCACACGAGAATTCAGGATAGTTTTCCAAAGACTACACTAACGTTATGCCCTCCAAACCCGAAGGTATTGCTGAGTGCATAGCGGATGTCACGTTGCTGAGCTTTATTGAAGGTAAAATTCAGTTTGTAGTCGATGTTCGGGTCTTCGGTGGTAAAGTGCATGGTGGGTGGCACCACGCTATCGCGTATGGCAAGTATGGTGGCAATAGCTTCCACCACACCGGCAGCCCCGAGCAAATGCCCCGTCATAGATTTCGTGGAACTGAGATGCATCTTATAGGCATGGTCCCCGAACACAGCTTTAACGGCTGTTGCTTCGGCCACATCGTTCAAGGGAGTGGAAGTACCATGCATATTGATGTAATCAATCTGCTCAGGTTTCAGTCCGGCATCCTGGATGGCCAGTTCCATAACCTTTCTTGCACCCAACCCTTCAGGATGCGGAGCTGTCAGATGGTATGCATCGGCTGTCAGCCCGGCACCCATCAATTCACAGTAAATACGGGCACCCCGTTTTCTGGCATGTTCATATTCCTCAATAATCAATGCACCTCCTCCTTCGCCCATAACAAAACCATCGCGCGTACCGTCAAAAGGACGGGAAGCTGTTTTATATTCCTCATTGCGGGTGCTCAAAGCGTGCATGGCATTAAACCCTCCGAGACCGGGTTCGTTAATGGCTGCTTCGGAACCGCCTGCAATGATGATATCGGCTTTCCCCAGCCGGATCAGCATTAATGCTTCCGCTATGGCGTTATTGGAAGAGGCACAGGCCGATACCGTTGTATAGTTCGGCCCCCTGAAATTGTACTTTATCGAAATATGACCGCCAGCTATGTCAGCAATCATGCGGGGTATAAAGAACGGACTGTACCTGGGGGTCCCATCACCGCCCAAATACCCGCGCACTTCCTGCAAAAATGTTTCTATCCCGCCAATGCCTGATCCCCAAATAACACCGGCACGGTCATGGTCAATATGCTCCAGATCCAGACCGGAATCAAGAACTGCCTCATGGGCACAAACAAGGGAAAACTGGGAAAACAAATCCAGCTTCCTGACTTCCTTCTTGTCGATGACCTGAGTGGGATCAAAATTTTTTACCTGGCAGGCAAACCTGGTTTTAAATTTGGACGTATCGAAACGGGTAATAAGCTCACAACCACTTACCCCGTCAATAATGTTTTTCCAAAACTCGGGAACATTATTTCCAACAGGTGTAACCGCCCCCAGGCCAGTAACTACCGCCCGTTTCAACTCCATAAATCCAGGTTTTGGAATTTATTTCTTAACGTTTTCTTCAATGTACTTAATAGCTTCTCCTACCGTGCTGATCCCTTCGGCTGCATCGTCAGGAATGCTCAGATTGAATTCCTTTTCGAATTCCATGATCAGCTCTACCGTGTCAAGAGAATCAGCTCCCAGATCATTGGTGAAGCTGGCTTCGGGCGTAACTTCACTTTCGTCAACACCCAGTTTGTCAACAATGATTGACTTTACTCTTGAAGCGATGTCAGACATAATTGTAAGTTTTTAGTTAATACTTCGTTTGTTTTTACCGCTGCAAAGAAATGCAATTCCTGAAAAAAAACAAAAAAAATCCCTTTGGCCCTTCAAAATTACTGTATTTTCTTTGTATTTTGACCGCTGAACTCAATCATGAAACGCAAAAAAATTGTGCTAAAACTCTAATTATGAATAATATAGCCATATTCGCCTCAGGATCAGGAACAAACGCCGAGAACATCATGCGCACCTTCCAAAACCACCCGTTCATTAAGGTGAAACTTGTCCTGTCAAATAAAAAGGATGCCAAAGTACTTGACCGGGCAAGAAAATTCAACGTCAGAACGCTGGTATTCAATAAGGAAGAGCTTTATCGCACCGACATTGTTCTGCAAACCCTTCAGAATGAACAGATCAGTTTTATCGTACTTGCAGGCTTTCTGTGGCTTGTTCCGGAAAAGATCCTCCGACAATATCCCAACAAAATTATCAACATTCATCCGGCCCTTCTGCCTGCATACGGTGGAAAAGGCATGTACGGAGAGAAAGTTCATGAAGCGGTCATTGCCAATCATGAAACTGAATCGGGCATAACTATCCATTATGTGAACAGTGAATACGACAGGGGAGAAATTATTTTTCAGGCCCGCTGTCCGGTCTTTCCTGACGATACACCGGAAACACTGGCAGAAAGGGTTCACCAGCTTGAATACAGGCACTATCCTGAAGTGATTGAAAAACTGCTTAGTAACAAGAGCTCATCATGAGATTTCCGGGTTGAATTTCAGCCTCTTATGCGGTCAAATCCCTCCCCATATACTCCCATCACCTCAGCAAGCGACATAAACGCTTTGGGGTCAACCTGACGTATGATTTTAAATACGTCATTCACTTCATGCTTACGAACCAATACCAGCAAAACTTTCTGGTCTTCCTTTGTATACCATCCCTGGCCATTGACAATGGTTACCCCTCTGTGAACCTCAGTGGCAATGCGCTCAGCGATTTGTTCATAGCGTTTCGAAAAAATGAAAAGCTGGTACGACTGCCTGGCTCCGGAAATGACAATGTCAATGGTATAAGCTGTAACGGCCATAACGACAAAGCCAAAAACCACCTTTTCGATGGATCGGAAAACCAGAAAGGAACTGGAAATAATGACGATATCGCATAAAAGAATTACACGACCCGGACTTATATTCCGGTACCTGTTCACAATCATGGCAATAATATCGGTTCCTCCGGTACTACCCCCCTGGGTGAAGACAATACCTACTCCCGCGCCGGCCATAAACCCGCCGATTACCGTTGCCATAAAATCGTCATGCACAATCGGATTTTTCAGTATTCCCTGAAGAAAGAAAAAAAGAATTGACAGAACAATAACCGAATAAATGGTTTTCACTCCGAAAGAAGCTCCCAGAAGCCGCATGGCAATCAGAATGAGGATTACATTGATTGCCAGGTAGCTTACTCCCATTGGAAACCCTGTGGCAAAATAAATAATAGCAGCTATACCGCTGACCCCACCTCCTGTAATATCAGCCGGAATAAGAAAGAGAACCCATCCCAGGGCATTTACCAGCAGACCCAGGGTAATGATCAGATAGGCTTTTGCTTCTTTTCGTATAGTATTTACTATCCCCATTAAACCACCACATTAATGATCTTACCCGGCACAATGATGATTTTTTTCGGTTGCTTCCCTGAAAGCCATTTTTCTGCGGCAGGGTCGGCCAGTACTGCTTTTTCAATTTCCGGAGCAGGCATATCCAGCGGAAGGTTCATTTTGAACCTCAGTTTCCCGTTGAATGAAACGGGGTATTCAAAACTATCCTGCACAATATAGGCTTCATCGTAAGCAGGAAAGGCAGCATCACAAACTGTGCCGCTTTGGCCCAGCAAATGCCAGAGTTCCTCAGCAATATGCGGGGCAAAAGGTGCAAGGAGAACGACCAGAGGTTCCAGAATGGCTCTTTTGCGGCATTTCAGGTCAGATAACTCATTCACACATATCATAAAGGAACTTACTGCCGTGTTGAATGAAAAACGCTCAATGTCGTCCCTGACTTTTTTTATGGTCCGGTGCAAAATGGCAAGTTCCTGCTTCAGAGGGGCCTCCTCGGTAACCTCAAATTCGTTTTCTCCGTTATGAAAGAGCCTCCAGAACTTCCTCAGAAATCGGTGTACCCCGTCAATTCCATTGGTATCCCAGGGCTTAGACTGTTCCAGAGGGCCGAGAAACATTTCGTACATGCGCAAGGTATCGGCACCGTATTTTTCAATGATTTCATCCGGATTGATCACATTGTACATCGATTTGGACATTTTCTCTATTGCCCAGCCGCAAACATATTTTCCGTCTTCGAGGATGAATTCTGCCGAAGCATATTCAGGGCTCCATTTTTTAAAGGCATCAATGTCAAGTATATCGTTTTCAACCAGATGAATATCGACATGGATGGCCATCACATCGTACTGATCTTTCAAACCGTATGAAACATAGGTGTTGGTTCCTTTGATCCTGTAAACAAAATTGGAACGCCCCTGGATCATTCCCTGATTAATCAGCTTACGGAACGGTTCATCTTTGCATACATAACCGAGGTCATAAAGAAACTTGTTCCAGAACCTGGAATAAATAAGATGGCCGGTTGCATGTTCTGTGCCTCCGATGTACAGGTCAACATCCTGCCAGTAAAGATTGGCTTCGCGCGAAACAAGAGCCTCCTTGTTATGCGGATCCATGTAGCGGAGGTAATAGGCCGAAGAACCCGCAAAACCAGGCATGGTACTTACTTCATACGGATATCCTTCCGGAGTATGCCAGTTTTTTGCCCTGGCCAGGGGAGGCTCTCCCTTTTCCGTAGGAAGATAACTCTCAATTTCAGGTAATACAAGAGGAAGGTCCTTTTCGTCCAGCGGGTAAGGAATACCGTCTTTGTAATAAATCGGGAAGGGTTCACCCCAGTATCGCTGGCGACTGAAGATAGCATCCCTGATCCGGTAATTTACCTTTTTCACACCCAGGTTTCTTTTCTCCAGTTCTGCAGTAACCCGTTTAATTGCTTCAGGAACCGGAAGACCTGTTATAAAATCACTGTTCATCACCCTGGCCTCCCAGCTGTCGAAAGCTTCTTTTTCCACATTGCCCCCTTCAATTACCTGAACAATGGGCAGGTGAAATGTTCTGGCAAATTCCCAGTCGCGCTGGTCGTGTGCAGGAACAGCCATAATAGCCCCTGTACCGTAACCGGCCAGTACATAATCACTTACCCAGATGGGAATTTCTTCACCGGTAAAAGGATGTATGACATAACCTCCTGTAAAGACTCCGGTTTTCCGGGTATCGGCCATCCTTTCCCTTTCGTTTCTGCGCTTAACCTCCTCGAGGTAGGCCTCTACCTTCTGTTTGTGTTCAGGGGTAGTAACCTTCCGCACCCACTCACTCTCAGGAGCCAGTACCATGAACGTAACCCCCCAGAGGGTATCCGGACGTGTTGTAAACACAACAAGAGGTTCGCCGACTCCCTTAACGGGGAAATAAATTTCAGCCCCTTCGCTTCTTCCAATCCAGTTGCGCTGCATTTCCTTTAGCGAATCGGTCCAGTCAATGGTATCAAGTCCGTCCAGAAGGCGCTGGGCATAAGCAGAAACCCTCAGCAGCCACTGCTTCATCTTCCTTTGCTCCACCGGATGGCCGCCACGAACAGAAAATCCGTCCTTTACTTCATCATTGGCCAGAACCGTACCCAGAGCCGGACACCAGTTGACCATGGCTTCCGAAAGGTAGGCAATACGGTAATTCATCAGCATTTCCTGCTGCGACTTTTCATCCATCGAATTCCATTCTTCAGCCGTAAACGGTGGATGCTCATTACAGGCGGCCTGAACCCGTGAACTGCCGTGCCTGCTGAATTCTTCCACCAGCCTGGTAATCGGCTCCGCCCGATCGGTCTCCTTGTTATACCAATGGTGAAACATTTGCAGAAAAGCCCATTGGGTCCACTTGTAATAGGAAGGATCGCATGTGCGAACTTCCCTGTTCCAGTCGTATGAAAAACCAATCTTGTCAAGCTGCTCGCGGTAACGTGCAATATTCCTTTCGGTTGTAACAGCCGGATGCTGCCCGGTTTGAATGGCATATTGCTCAGCCGGCAGACCAAACGCATCATATCCCATGGGATGCAGCACATTGAATCCGCAATGGCGTTTGTAGCGCGCATAAATATCCGAAGCAATGTACCCCAATGGATGACCTACATGCAAACCGGCACCCGAAGGATAAGGAAACATGTCAAGCACATAATATTTGGGCTTTGCCGGATCAACTTCCACCTGGTATACATGACTCTTGTTCCAGAATGACTGCCACTTCTTTTCTATTTCCCTGAAATTATAATCCATAGAATTCTGTTTCTTGATAATGAACCGACAAAAGTAAAAAAAATCAATTCAGTGTGTAAAAACTAAGAAAACGAGAAGATGTCTACAGACTCCGTCTTTCATTATTTCCAGCCAGCCCTTACCGGTCGGCCGGCTGGCAACATACACCAACTGATTGATAAATAATTAATTAAAACTAAGAAGAAAGAACTTTTTGCTTATTCTGCCTGTTCCCTTTCTGTCGCGGCAGATTCCTTACCGCGCACTACCTTATATAAATACAGGTAATCCTCCACGGAAATAAGCCTGAGAAAGTCCCCTTCGAGAGGACGGCAGGAAACCACAGCTCTGATATTTTTCAAGGAAGAATCCGATAAAAGAAGGCCTGGGTTATCCTGAACCTTCCGGTTCAAAAGCACTTTCCGGTACCATTCATATATTTGGTCGGCCCGTGTCGGCACAAACCGGTAAACAACAAACGGTTTTCGTTCCGATATTCTGGGTATTGAAAGAATATTATCCGGATCTTCGCATAGTAACAAAAATTCATCCTCCCGGTTGATTTCCCGTTTAATATCTTCAGCAATTGTGCGGGCAATCTGAGCATGCCTTTGATCGGTTTTTCTTTTCCCGATCCTTCCGCTGATAAGAAAACCGTACGAAACGATCAGTACCAGTAATACAACAAGGCTGTTTCCGGTTATCCTGCCAATGAAATCTCCCGGAACCTTTGCTTTCTTTCTGACAAACTCCGAAAGAAGGATAATCCCTTCCAGCTGGAAGAGGAACATGGCAAGTCCATTGCCGCGGAAGGGATAATACTTGAGGAAATAGCCCTGCTTGTCAAACAATGCTATACCAAGACTAACAAATACCTGGGACAAAATGATAATCAGAAGCAAATTCAGCCGTGATAAGATCCCTGTTTTCCAGGATCTGCCAATAAGCAAAGCCGCCACGAAAACACCTGCGGCAAAAATCACCCTCAGAAAGTGACGATGAAAAAAATAGGAACTGGAGGCAAACAAACCAATATGATGAGGGTTTCTGAAAAAAACATATATATAATTGGTATTGATGCCGTTTACAATGGGTGAATTGTTTTTTATCAGTCCCGAATAGAGATAAAAAAGAAGCGGCAAAAACAGCAGAAGAAAGATGCCTGCCAGCATGATAACTTTTTTCACACTGGTTTTCCTCAGCAGAAGGTAAACAAAAAGGTAGAATGCCCACCAGCCACCGGCAAGAAGGTGCCAGTAAACCGCGATTATGGCAAAGATGACAGAGGGTAAATATTTTTCTCTGAGCAGAAAATAAAGAGAAGCCAGAACAAAGGCATAACTGATGGTCTTGGATTCCAGCGGGCCAAAAATCCATTCACCGGCAAACAGGGATTGCTGTGGAAGATAAAAAACCGGAAACCAGATAAGAAAAGCAATATTTGAGATACCTGTCATACGCAGGATTCCTGCCAGGGGAAAAGCCACCAGAATATAACTTATCAGCCTTCCCCAGAAAGCAACCTGTTCAAATGAGAAATGCTGAAGAAAGAATCCGGTAATCCATTGAAAAAGGATCCGGGAGCCGGGAAAATCTTCAAATACATCCGTACCGGCCATCCATGAAGGATCGTAGAATTTACGGGCATAGCCAAGGTATTGCTCTTCATTTCCGTCCAGCACAAAACCAAGAAAATAGATACTCAGGACGAATACCACCCAAACCGCAGGATGCACCTTATTGATAAAGGAAATAATCCTTGCCGACCACTTCATAGTGCCTCAGTCGATATATTCTTCCCGAACAATAAACAGTGGCCGCCGGCGTGTTTCATCATAGATGCGCACCATATATTCACCGATAAGGCCCAGCGCAACCAACTGAACTCCGCTGAACAGCGATATGAAGATAATGAGCGTGGTAAAACCTTGTGGTACGTCGCCGTAAACGTATTTTTTCACCAAAGTAATTACAATATAAACAATGGATATAACGACCACTGCCAGCCCCAGCCTGCTGATCAGACGAACCGGATATTCACTGAAACTGAAAATTCCATTAAAAGCCAGGCGCAACAGTTTTCTCAGCGTATATTTTGGTTCTCCCCCCTGCCGGCGATCCCTGTCGTATTCAAGTCCGATCTGCCTGAATCCCAGCCATGAACGAATCCCCCGGATATACAGGCTTTGCTCCCGCATTGCAATCAGATGCCTGACCACCGTATTTCTCATCAGGGCAAAATCCCCGCTGTCAAGGGGAATATAGATATTCGACATCCGTTTAAATATCCTGTAATAGGCCCAGTACACCATTCTTTTCGGAAAGGACTCCTTTCTCTTTTTTCTTACGGCATACACTACATCGTATCCTTCTTCGGCCCTGGCGAGAAAATCGCCCAGCAGCTCCGGCGGATCCTGCAGATCACCGTCCATTACGGCTACAAACTCTCCCCTGGTGTAGGTAAGTCCGGCAAAAATTGCCGCCTGATGACCAAAATTCCTTGACAGAGAAAGAACTTTGAACCGCTTCTCCTGAGCATGATAGTGCTTTAGTTTCTCAAGGGTTGAATCCACGCTTCCGTCATCAACACATATAATTTCATAATCGGAGGTGAGGTTATTCAACGCCCTGGTAGTCCTTTCAAATAACTGATCAATCAGTATTTCCTCATTATAAACCGGTATTACCAGCGAAAGTTTTGGCATCTTTACGGAAATAAGCAAACAAAGATAATATATGCGTTCAAGCTGACAAAATACCTGCTCCCCTGAATCTCATGGAACTCTTCCTTTGTCTTACCGCTGCATCCAACTATTTTCCGTCCATTTTGTACCTTACTTTTCTTTTTATTAATTTTGCATCGCTATTGGTCCCGTAGTTCAATTGGATAGAATATCAGATTCCGGTTCTGAGGGTTGGGGGTTCGAGTCCCTCCGGGATCACGAAAACACAAGAGGGAGTCTCAGATGAAACTCCCTCTTTTTCATGTAACCAACCTGTTACCAACCAAAACTAACCTAACTACTAACCTAACTAACCATTTAACCTGTTTTTTTAACCTTTTATTATTAGACGCAAAAAAGGGAAAAATATTGCGGTATATATCTCTTATTTAACAACCTTTAACATCTTTAACGTATCGGGAGACAAAAAGTTTAACTTTTCCATAAATAACTGAAAATGATAGATAAATGTCTTTTTATTATCCATTAAATTGCTTTCCCTTCAGAATCTGAACTTTGCTTTATATTTTTGTGTGCATGAGAAAAAGACTACCGGCCGGCACCTACCTTTTTATCCTGGCGGTTATTACGGGAACAGCCTATTTTATTAATCTGGGATATAACGACATATGGAATCCGAATGAAGGATTTTACGCCGACGCCGTCCGTCATCTTCTTCAAAACAACAACCTGCTCGATTTTTTTTTCAATAATGAATACCGGTTCAACAAACCGCCCGTGACCTATTGGGTAATTGCTCTGAGTTGCCGGCTTTTCGGACTGAGCGAGTTTTCCATCAGGCTACCGATTGTTCTTCTGGCACTGGGAACCTGTTTTTTCACCGGCAGTATAAGCGGCATGCTTTTCGGGAAAAAAACCGCCCTGTGGAGTGGCCTGGTTATGGCAGTAAGCTTTCAGTTTCTCATCAATACCCGCTATGCTGCCCCGGAAATCCCCCTCACCTTCTTCTTTACGCTTACCATGTACTTTTTTGTCAGGTTTATTGTATACCGCAAGCCATTTGCTCTGTGGTCGGCCTGGATATCGCTCGGAGTTACAATGCTTGTTAAAGGATATCCGTACCTGATTATTATTACGGCCATCATGGCATCCTATGCATTCTTCAGCACGGGCAGGAATTTCAGGAACTTCGTTCATGAACTGAAACAGTACAGGATTTTGACCGGAATTGTAATTTCACTGCTAATTGGCATGAGCTGGCCTTTTTATTCATGGATAAAATTCGGAAACGATTTTCTCCATGTGCTGGACACGGAAACTACCTACCGTGCATTTCGTTACCAGGCAGACTGGTTCCGTGATCTTTTCTTTTTCCCTTTGGTCATGCTCTGGGGATTTTTGCCGTATTCCCTGGTCTTTATCCCGGTTGCAATTGCCTCCGCAGCCAGAGCTGACTACCGGAGGGAACTGCTCTTTCCATTTGTCTGGGTAGCTGTTATACTTATGGTTTTTACCATAGCACGGTTCAAACTGCCGACCTATTTTATTCAGGCCCATCCTGCCATGGCGGTTGTCACAGGCTGGTACCTTGGCCAATCACGTTTTTCGTTTGGATTTGAACGATGGATAAAGCGTTTGGGCATTTTCCTGCCCGGCATGGTCTTTATAATGGTCTTTCTGGCCGCCATGTCTCTGTTAAATACCGGCCATTATTATTTGTTACTTCTCCTTCTGCCTGCTTCAAGCCTCATTTTGTCTTACAGAAATAGCGACAAACGCTGGATTCTTGGCACTTTTCCTCTAACCGCCCTGGTAGCATTATTTCTGTTGTTCACTGCCTCCGTACTACCTTCCCTGGAAAAAGTGAGGCCATATAAAGAAATTGGAGCAGCCATCCGGTCCCGGTCGGATGGAAAAAACAGTTATGTTTATCTTGAGAACCGTTTTCTTCATAATCTTCCATATTATAGCCGACAGAAAACAGCTGCCATCAGTTCCGGTGCCCTGCAAAAAATTTCCGTCCAGGTTCCTTACTTCCTTCTTGCCGAAGAAAAGGATACCATGGCAGTGGCTCAGGGATCGACCCTCTGGAAAGGAATTGTGTATAAAAAAAACTCCGAGGCGGCCTTTTTCCCCTTTCTGCTGAGTTATTATCATTATCTTCACGGTGATAGTTCAGGCTTCAGAAAATATCGACTTCTGATGGTTTTTCCGGGTAAAAACATACTTCCTCAAGGTTATCCTGAAAGAGAATAACAGGTATGGAAAAGATTTCCATAATTATACCGGTATACAACGAAGAGGAGAATATTGTTCCTCTGACGGAGGAACTGCATAAGGTGCTTCAGGGTTATGATTTTGAGATCATTTTTGTTGACGATGGTTCGGTTGACCGCACAGCGGAGAAAATACAATCTCTGAAAAAGAAAAACATTACCCTGATTGAATTCACGAAGAACTTTGGACAGAGTCTGGCCATGGCGGCCGGTATTGATTATGCAAAGGGAGAATTTATTGTCACCATGGACGGCGATCTTCAGAATGATCCGGCCGACATACCTGAGATGTTGAAAAAACTGAAAGAGGAAGGATGGGACATGGTGGCCGGATATCGCCAGAAGCGAAAAGACCCTTTTTTTTCAAGAATATTGCCCAGCCAGATTGCCAACTTTATCATCCGTATGCTTACAGGTGTTCACTTCAGGGACTACGGATGCACCCTGAAGGTTTTCCGGGCCGACCTGGCAAAGAAGATAGAGCTGTACGGAGAACTTCACCGGTTTATTCCCGTGCTGGCAGCATTCGAAGGAGCACGCATCACGCAGATGCCGGTGAACCACCATCCCCGGCATTCAGGCCGTTCGAAATATGGGATCGGAAGGACTTTCCGGGTTATGAGCGATCTGTTGCTCATCCTTTTTTTGAAAAAATACTTTCTTCGGCCTATGCATCTCTTTGGCACTACAGGTGTCATTGTCCTTCTGGCAGGGGTCCTTATTAATCTTTATCTGTTAGGAATGAAAATTCTGGGAAACGATATCTGGGGGAAACCGCTCCTGTTTCTCGCAATTCTCCTTGTTATCGGAGGCATCCAGCTGATTACCATCGGTATTTTCGCCGAGTTTCTTATGCGGATTTATTTCCGTTCATCGGATAAGCTCCCATACAGGATCAAAAAGATAACGACAGGAAAACAGGAAGAATAAACCCGGATTTCGCCTCAGGCATGAAAATAAACTAATGCATGGCCGGTTAAAATTTAGAGCCAGCCTGGGCTAGTCGCTTTGAAATGATGTGAAAGCAAACCAGGTCGAGCGCAGAATAAATCAGAAAATGACTGAATAAAAAAGACGGATACGAAACCGCATCCGTCTTTTTCTATATTAAAGTTTGCAGCTTTACTTCAGGTAACTATCGTCCTTACGGCCGGAATAGTTAATCTTAAGGGCACTGGCACGACGCAGAGCCTGCTTCACATCGGTAACGATTCCCATTTTCACATCCTTGTCAATTTTCAGCGAAACAGTCATTTTGGTCTGATCGGCCTCACTCTTTTGTGCCCGTTCCGAAGCAATAAAGTCACGGATATCATCCACTTCCTTAAAGGTGTCGTTCAGCTGGATACGTGGTTCTGTACCATACATCTTTACGTTGAACGGAAAACCAATATAGATGTAGCTGACAAGTGACTTGTTCTCTATTTTCTTTACCTCAGTAGCCCCGGGAACGTGTACCCTTACTTTCAGCGATGCACTTCGGAAAGTAGTAGTTACCATAAAAAAGAACAAAAACATGAAGACAATGTCAGACATGGAAGACAGAGTCAATTTTGCCTTGCGGCCTCCTTTCTTACGAAAAACAGCCATGGTTGATTCCTCCAAATTAGTTATTTACGACCTTTACCTGCACCAATGTTCTTCGGTTCTGCTTCCGAGATCATCACAGGAACATACTGCTTAATAGCATCTTGCTGATCTTCTGGCAGGTCGTCGAAGTGTTTGTTGAACTTTTGCATGGCAATCTGGTCTTTAATTTCATTACCGGCCGCTGTGAGTTCATTCTGCACCTCGAGGTACTTACCGTACGATGTTCCCCTGTCATTCTGCAGGGAAATTACACCCTTGCTTACACGAACCTTCCCGAAGTATGGGATATCTTTTTCTTCCTTTTCGGGCAGATTAGGCAGATCCAGCGGATTCAGGAGGAACTCTTTGGTTTTTTCCCGCAATTGCCGGATATCCATCAGCTCACCCTCCACCAGAAGCTGATCTTTGGCATTCACCAGAACCACAAATACATTCCTCTCCTTTACCTTGCTTTCTGCTTTTTCCTGCTTTTCTACAATTGGAGGCAACATACGGATGATTCCTTTATCGGTATCAAAGGTTGTTGTTACCAGAAAGAAAATAAGAAGCAGAAAAGCCATATCAGCAGAGGAGCCTGTATTGATTTCCGGTATTTCAGGAGCTTTTCTCATAGTACCTTTTTTTAGATCAAATATCTTCTGATTTCAGAGTAGATGATAGCCAGCAGTGCTCCTGCAAAAGCAATGTACATCAGGAACAGGCCGGTATCAACAAGTTTGAGCACCCAGGGAACATTGTCACTCCCAGTATAGTTGAGCAAAGGCAGTACATCTCCCTTGGCAAAATAGTAACATATCCCGGTAACGATAACCAGACCGACTACAAAAATCAAGTTCCTCACCAGATTTTTCGGATTGGAAATTACATGAAAAATGGGGAAAATGATTGCCACAAGAACGGCAATAATAAGTATCAGGTATGTATACTTGAGCGCAAGGGAAGTAATTTGTGGATCAATATTTCCACTAGGAGTATACTTTGCAGGGCCTACGTAAAAGAGCAATCCGATTACAATGGCTGCTGCAATAAATAAATAATACAGAAACTTAGCCAGACGAATCATGGTATTATTTTTTGGTGTATTTCACAATAAGGTCAACCAGCGAGATGGATGCATCTTCCATGGTATTTATAATGCTTTCCACTTTGGCAAGCAGGTAATTGTAAAACACCTGAAGAATAATAGCTGTGATAAGACCTCCTACTGTAGTGATCAGAGCAACCTTCATACCACTGGCAACAATTGTAGGAGAAACGTCGCCTGCTTTGGCAATATCGTCGAATGCCATAACCATACCAACGACTGTTCCGAGGAAGCCGAGCATCGGGGCGAGGGCAATGAACAGGGTTATCCAGCTAAGGCCTTTTTCCAGAAGCCCCATCTGCACAGAACCATAGGAAACTACTGATTTTTCAACCACATCAACACCTTCGTTTACACGGTCAAGACCCTGGTAGAAAATGCTGGCTACCGGGCCGCGGGTATTGCGGCATACTTCCTTGGCAGCTTCCACACCTCCGCTGTTCAGAGCTTCTTCAATCCTCTTCAGCAACTTATCGGTATTGGTAGTTGCCAGGTTCAGGTAAATGGTACGTTCAATAACAATAGCAAGCCCCAGAATAAGGCAGAGTAAAATAGGAGCCATCCAGGGAGCACCTCCCTCGATGAATTTTTCTTTCAACATCTGATGCAGGGTTTTCCCTTGATCCGATGCTGCCGGAGTGGCAGGAGCCTGAGTTGCAACGGCGGTGGTGTCAGTTTTTTTCGCCGTAGTATCAGTCTGTCCATAAACATAACTGGCAGAGGCCATTACCATAAATCCAAGCACTGCTGCAAACGCTAAGATTTTTTTCATGTGTTTCGGTTTTTAATTGTATAACGTCAGTTTACTATAAATATTTGTTTTTAAAATTTCCTTTTTCCGTTAGAAAATCTTTTTCTGTAAAACCGGTGGCGGAGAGAGAGGGATTCGAACCCTCGAACCGCTTTTGGCGATTACACGCTCTCCAGGCGTGCGCCTTAGACCACTCGGCCATCTCTCCTCTCCTTCCCAAATCACATTATTTCAGGGCGCCAAATTATAAAAAAAAAACAAATAAAAGTATGTTATGGTGTAATTTCACCCCGTAATGATGTTCGCATCAGCTTTTTTATGATCCGGCTGTCATCGTACTTTCCGCAAAGCACCATGAGCTTGGTGATGGCCGCTTCGGTGGTACTGTCATAACCGCTTATCACTCCGGCTTTCTGCAATTCTGCTCCCGTTTCATACAGATCCATTTCCACCTTTCCTGCCTCACATTGCGTGACATTTACTATAATAACTCCCCTGTCAACCGCATTCCGTATCATCTCAATGAAATGATTGTTGCTGGGTGCATTTCCGCTGCCGAAGGTTTCCATAATTACTCCCCTCAGACCGGGAATTCCCAGAATCCCTTCGACAACAGCATCGGGTATTCCGGGGAAAATTTTCAGAATAGCCAGACGGGTGTCCAGCTTCTTATGCACGGTCAGCCCGAGAGAGGGCCGAACCGGCAGAATGGCTGACCGGTTGTATTTAATATACACGCCCGATTCTGCCAGAGGGGGGTAGTTTGCTGAAACAAAGGCTCGAAACTGCTCGGCACTGTTTTTATGCGTCCGGTTCCCCCGAAAAAGCATGCTTTCAAAATAAATACATACCTCAGGCACCAAAGGGTTACCATCTTCTTTTGCCGCAGCAATTTCAATAGCGGTAATCAGATTTTCCTTTCCGTCAGTACGCAGGGTGCCGATGGGTAGCTGAGAACCGGTAAAGACGACAGGTTTTCCCAGATTCTCCAGCATAAAGCTTAAGGCAGAGGCCGAATAGGCCATGGTATCGGTACCATGCAGAACAACAAAACCATCAAACTGATCATAGTTTTCCTCAATGATTCCGGCAATCCGCACCCAGTCCTCCGGAGTAATATTGGAGGAATCTACCGGAGGATCAAATGCAATGGTATGCAAACGAAAACCAAGCCTTTTCAGTTCAGGAACCTGACTGGCAATGGCACCAAAATCCATGGGAAGCAAAGCTCCTGTTTCAGGATCGTGCACCATCCCTATTGTACCACCTGTATAAATTATTAAAACCGACGTGTCACTCATAAGCAAAATCTTTCTTGCATGGCATTTTGTGGTTCAGCCCATATTGCGCATCAAAAAGTGCGCAATGTACCCCGGAAAGTTTTGGGCTCTGTATTATTCAAAGTTAAAAAGTTTCCGCGCATTTTCGGTAGTTATCATGGCTACTTCTTCAACCGACAGGTTTAATAGTTCAGCAACCTTTGCTGCAATGAAAGGAAGATAGGAAGGTTCATTGCGCTTTCCTCTGTATGGGACGGGAGGCAGATAAGGAGCATCGGTTTCCAGCACCACCCTGCTGATTCCGATCTTTCTGACAAGTACATCCATACCGGCATTTTTGTATGTGACTATACCTCCAATACCCAGCATGAATCCCATATCCACTGCCTGTTTTGCCTGTTCATAACTTCCTGTAAAACAATGAAAAACACCCTTCAGGTCTTCCGAAACATATGGCCTGATGATATCCAGAAGAAGGAGTATGCTGTTACGCGAATGAATGACCAGGGGAAGCCGGTATTGCCGGGCCCACACAATATGCTGCTCAAATGCTTCCGTCTGTTCTTTTTGAAAAGTGGTATCCCAGTATAGATCAATGCCCGTTTCTCCGATTCCGGCAAAGGAACGCTTCTGCAACCAGCTTTCGGCCTGCGTCAGCTCCTCCCGGTAGTTTTCCTTTACTGACGTAGGATGAACTCCCATCATAGCGAAGCAGGTTCCGGGATACCGGGCTTCAAGGCTAAGCATAGGCTGAACAGAGGTGCTGTCAATATTGGGCAGAAAAATCTTTTCCACCCCGGCCTTTCCGGAGCGCTCAATAACCTGGTCAACCTCATCGGCAAACTCAGATAGATAAATATGGCTATGGGTATCAATCAGAACCATAAAAAGAAATTCCGGCCAAAGTTACATTTTTAAAGTATGGCCGGAATGGTGTTTTACAGCAAAAAATGAATTTTCTGATTTTCCTGAGCATTTGCCAGGCTATACAACACCCTGAGCCAGCATTGCGTCGGCCACCTTTACAAATCCTCCGATATTGGCTCCGTTTACATAATTGATGTACCCGCTTTCCTCCTTGCCATATTTTACACAGGTTTCATGGATATTGTGCATGATGGTGCGGAGCCTGCTGTCAACTTCTTCGCGCTGCCAGGGAAGGCGCATACTGTTTTGCGTCATTTCAAGACCGGAAACCGCCACACCTCCTGCGTTGGCTGCCTTTCCGGGAGCATATAATATGCCGGCTTTCAGGAAAACCTCGACGGCTTCAGGGGTGGAGGGCATATTGGCTCCCTCGGCAACGCAAATGCATCCGTTTTTCACCAGCTCTCTGGCATCTTCCCCGGTTATTTCGTTCTGCGTGGCATTCGGGAAAGCAATATCGCATTTCACTTTCCAGGGGCGCTCGTTCTCGTAATACTCACATCCGAATTTGTCGGCATACTCGCGTATTCTGCCTCTCCGAATGTTTTTCAGTTCAAAAATAAAAGCAAGTTTTTCGGCATCAATGCCCCTGGGGTCATAAATGTATCCGTTTGAATCGGACATGGTTACAACCTTGGCGCCCAGTTCAATACATTTCTGGGCAGCATACTGGGCCACATTGCCTGAGCCGGAAATAGCAACGGTTTTGCCTTTGATTTCCTGTCCGCGGGTTTTCAGCATCTCCTGAGCAAAGTAAACTACGCCGTAACCGGTTGCTTCAGGCCGTATCAGGCTTCCTCCATATTCAATCCCCTTTCCGGTGAGCACTCCCGTAAACTCGTTCCTCAGGCGCTTGTACATTCCAAACAGGTAACCGATCTCCCGGCCGCCTACTCCTATATCTCCTGCCGGCACATCGGTATCAGGGCCGATATGGCGGAAGAGTTCGCACATAAAACTCTGGCAGAATTTCATTACTTCATTGTCAGTTTTTCCTTTGGGGTCAAAGTCCGATCCGCCTTTTCCCCCTCCCATGGGGAGTGTAGTCAGGCTGTTCTTAAAAACCTGTTCAAAGGCCAGAAATTTGAGAATACTGAGGTTTACCGTAGGATGAAACCGCAGGCCTCCTTTGTATGGGCCAATGGCAGAGTTCATTTCAATCCGGTAGCCCCTGTTAATCTCAATTTCACCTTTGTCATTGATCCACGGAACCCTGAAAATTATCACCCTTTCCGGTTCTGCAATCCGTTCAAGAATCCGTGCATACTTGTATTTAGGGTGTTCCTCAATAAAGGGGATCAACGATTCAGCCACTTCCATCACTGCCTGGTGGAATTCCGGTTCACCCGGATTGCGGGCTTTTATTCTGGCCATGAATTGCTCAATACGTATGTCCATATGTTCGAAATTTTTATTATTCAAACTTATTAATTCAGTCCGGTATTGCTTATTTCAATGGATATATTTAACAACATATTTTTTGAGAATGTGCATTTTTATAAAGGTCTGCCTTAAAAGCAGGGTTCTATACTTTTCAAGAAATGGCTTTTTTTTCAATACATATAGTTCAGCCCAATTGATAGACCTTTCCCGGCAGGCATTCCACTCTGCCCGACAACTCGAGGTTCAGGAGGATTCCGGCCAGTTTGTTGACCGGAATATCAGCCGCCAGTGCCAGCTCATCTACCAGCATAGGCCCCCGGGTGCGCAACATGTCAAGAATGTCCTTTTCGATGCCCTGTGGTTCAGTAAACAAGGCCTGCTGGCGGGCATTGTCTTTTTTCTCGGGAATCCATCCAAGTGCGTATTCCAGGTCAGAAGCCGATGCAATCAGTGCGGCCTTGTTCAACCGTATCAGGCGGTTGCACCCGGCCGAATAGATATCGGTGGCCTTGCCCGGAAAAGCAAGCACATCCCGGTTGTACGATACGGCAATATCGGCAGTAACAAGCGCTCCTCCTTTTTCAGCTGATTCAACCACGATGGTGGCTTCCGAAAGACCGGCAATGATTCTGTTGCGGCGCAGGAAATTTTTTCGCTCTGCCTTCACATCGCTTACAAAATCAGTAACCAGGGCACCTTCCCTGCAAATTTCTCTGGCTACCTGAGCGTGCAGAGGGGGGTAGATACTACTGAGCCCATGCCCCAGCACAGCAATGGTTGGCTGTTTCGCCTTCAGCGAAGCTCTGTGGGCCGCCACATCGATACCATAGGCCAGTCCGCTTACAACGGTAAAACGATACCCTTTTGCCGTCAGGCGGTCAATCAGTTCGTAACACATTTTTTTGCCGTAACTGGTAGCCGACCGGGTACCGACTACAGCAATCATGTGCTCCGCATTCAGGTCAGCCTCTCCTTTTACATATAAAACCAGAGGAGCATCAGGACATTGCCGCAGACGTTCGGGGTAAGCGCTGTCGCGGAATGTCAAGGCCTTTATCTTGTACCTTTCAATAAAACGAAGCTCCTCTTCGGCGCGGGAAAGGGTATTGGCCTGAAGAATACGATCGGCCATGGTTTCTCCTATTCCAGGTATCTGCAGAAGATCCTTGCGCCGCATGGACAAAACTGCCTGGCTGCTGCCCGCATAGGAAATCAGCTGGCGCGCGGTAATGCTTCCAACCCCCGGAATAAGGCTCAGGGCAATGTCGTGTAATAAGCTATCTTCCTCCATATTTCTGCAACGATCTCAGCAGCAAATTCTTCTCCTTCTCTGAAAGGGAAGAAATACTAACGGGAGGATACCGGAACAAACCTGCCTTATCTTTCTGGTACAAGACTATTTTAGGTACCAGCCCCAGAAAACCTTTCCTGATCTCAAAACCGGCAAATGATTCCTTGGGTATCTCCACCGAACTTTTTACCTGGCTGAGTGGTCGCATGGAGTAATAACGGAAAATAATCTTCTGGCCGTCGTCATTGAAATAAATATAATTCAGATCCAGAAGAAAGGTATAAAGAGAATAAAGTACATACAAAACCGAAATAATAAGAATATAATGAGCCCGGGTAAGGCCAAGAACCGGATCTCTGAAAACCTCCAGAAACAATATCACACAAATAAGGCTGACGAACAAAACAGCCATAAAAAGGCCACGGAGGCGAATTTTGATGGCAGTACGCTGAAGGTCGATGGTCATACTGATAAATTACGACTCTAAAAATAGTCTTTTTTATCATTACCCGAAACAGGAAACATTATCTTTGTAGCACCCCCGATAAAATTAACTGCCTGCGACCTTGAAACCAGAAATCATCAGAGTTACAGCTCCCGAAGGAAGAATTACCGCCCGCATCACTCTTCCTTCTTCCAAGAGCATCAGCAACCGGCTGCTGATCATGAATGCACTGAGCGGAAACAAAATCCGCATCAGGAATCTCTCTTCCAGCAACGACACAACGGTTCTCCTGGAGGCCCTTCAGCCGGGCAAAAAGGAAATCAATGCGGGAAATGCCGGCACGGCTATGCGCTTCCTCACAGCCTACCTGGCAGTAACTGAAGGGGAGTATGTACTAACCGGCTCGGAAAGAATGTGCCAGCGTCCTGTTGGAAAGCTGGTGGATGCCCTCCGTCAGCTGGGTGCCGATATTGAATATCTTCAGAACGAAGGTTTCCCGCCGCTGAAAATCAGGGGAAAAACACTTCATAAACAGGAAGCCGAGATCGACGGGAGCACCAGCAGCCAGTTTATCAGTGCCCTGCTGATGATCGCTCCGGTTCTTCCTCATGGACTTACCCTGAAGCTGACCGGAAAAATAATTTCCCACCCCTATATAAACCTCACCCTGAAGCTCCTGAAAATGGCGGGAATAGAAAGCGTGTATTCCGGAAACCTGATTCGCATTGATCCTCAGCTGTATCGGGAAACGGAAATCACTGCAGAACCCGACTGGAGTTCAGCTTCCTACTGGTATTCCATAGCAGCCCTTTCAGGGGAATGCCTTATTACGATCTGCGATCTTCCTGAAGCCAGCCTGCAGGGCGATGCAGTCATTGCACGGCATTTTGCTACCCTTGGAGTTAAGACCGAATTCACGCCGGAGGGAGCTGTGCTTTCCCGCATACCGGTAAGCTGTTCCGTGTTCGAGGAAAATTTCGAAGACACGCCCGACATGGTACAAACCTTTGTGGTATGCCTTGGCCTGCTGGGTATTCCTTTCCGGATTTCCGGTGCCCAAAGCCTCCGAATAAAGGAAACCGACCGTATAGCAGCTCTTGTAAACGAAATGAAAAAACTGGGAATAGCCATCACCGAACCGGAAAACGGAGTTCTGGAATGGAACGGCCGCAAGGAAAAACCCCGGCCCGGCCCTTTACGTTTCTCAACCTATGATGACCATCGTATGGCTATGTCCTTTGCCCCGGTTTGCCTCTCGGGCCAGCCTGTTGATATTGAAGACCCCGGAGTAGTAAGCAAATCGTATCCGGGTTTCTGGAAAGATCTTGAAAAGGCAGGGTTTAAAACCGAAACATCATTCTGAAAATTCGACCCAACATTCAGCTAACAGGCTAACTCCCCATAATTCCCGTTGCCCGCAACACCGATAAAACGGTAAGAAAACAGCTCAGGAAGACAATTCCAGCATTTTTTCAATTGGTCTTCTTGCCCGCTCAATAAGTTCAGGATCGAGCAGTATTTCATATTTCTCTTCCTTAAGACTGTCGTAAATTTTCTGCAGAGTGTGCATTTTCATGAAGATGCATTCACTGCATCCGCAGGTTGAATCAAGAGGAGGCGCAGGAATAAAGGTTTTGTGCGGATTGCGTTTCCTCATCTGGTGCAAAATACCCGACTCAGTGGCTACTATATATTCATTTCCTGAATCGGTTTCCGCAAAGCGCAATAATGCAGAGGTTGAGCCCACGTAATCGGCCGCCAGCAAAACCGGCCTTTGACACTCCGGATGGGCAATCAGTTTGGCTCCCGGATATTGCTGTTTGAGAGCCAGTATTTTCTCCAGCGAAAACTTCTCATGTACATGGCAGGCACCATCCCATAACACCATATTCCGTCCTGTGATGCTGTTCAGAAAATTGCCCAGATTCTTATCAGGGGCGAATATAATCTTCCGGTCTTTCGGAATGCTTTCTATGATCTGCAAGGCATTGGAAGAAGTACAGGTAATATCGGTCATTGCTTTGATCTCAGCCGATGTATTTACATAAGAAACAACCAGGTGATCGGGATATTTTGCCCTGAACGCCCTGAAAGCATCGGCAGGACAGGAATCGGCCAGAGAACACCCTGCATTGGGGTCAGGAATCAGCACTTTTTTTTGGGGGGATAAAATCTTGGCGGTTTCGGCCATAAAGTGAACGCCGGCAAAAACAATAATATCAGCATCTGTTGCTGCCGATTTCCGGGATAAATCAAGGCTGTCACCAACAAAATCAGCAATATCCTGAATTTCAGGAATCTGATAAAAATGCGCAAGAATAACCGCATTTTTCTCCTTCCTGAGCTGATGAATTTTATCAATTAAGGCGGAATCATTTCCCATGACGCACTTTGAGTTTACTCCTCATACTTGATCACTTCAACCGGACAACTTTCGGCGGCCTCTTTAATCTGCGCCTCAAAATTACTGTAAGTGACACCTTCAATCACCCTGGCCTGGTCTTCAACGATAAAAACTTCAGGGCACGTATCCTGGCATAGTCCGCAGGCAGTGCAGCCCTCTTCGATCCAAACTTTCTTGATTGCCATTTCTGAAAAACTTTAATTGTTTATAATCAGTATTTTAATTTTTATAATGTAATGCTGAACAAGCTTTTTCCGAGATATAACTGATTCCTAAATACCACGGCAAAGGTACAATATATTCAGGATATAATTATCTTTTTCTATTCATTTATTCGGTTCGTTTTTTCCGGAAGAAATCCCGCATCAGTTGGGCACATTCATTTTCCAGCACACCCGGTTTAACAAGGGTTCCCGGATGCAGTATTTCGCCTTTGAGAAGGCTATAGCCTCTTTTGGGGTCAGCCGCACCGTAAACGATTCGTCCGATCTGTGCCCAGAACAAGGCACCCGCGCACATAACGCAAGGTTCCACCGTTACAAACAGAGTACAGTCGGGAAGGTACTTCCCTCCCATGGCATTGGCAGCGGCAGTGAGTGCCATCATTTCTGCATGGGCAGTAACATCATTCAGGGTTTCCGTCATATTGTGGGCACGGGCAAGAATGCGGTTTTCAGCCACAATGACTGCACCTACCGGAACCTCATCCTTTTCCAGGGCTTTACGGGCTTCCTTCAGGGCTTCGTTCATAAAATACTCATCCGAAAATAAAGGCCAGTTCATGAAAGAAGGATATTTCCGTCAAAGTTCGCTTTTTTTCCTATTTTCGCAACCGTTGTAAATCATTAAGTATGTACAGAACTCACACCTGCGGAGAACTGAGAATAAGCGACACCGGCAAAAAAGTAACCCTGGCGGGATGGATACAGCGAAGCCGGGATCTTGGCGGTATGACTTTTATTGACCTGCGCGACCGGTATGGCATTACCCAGCTCGTTTTTAACATGGATACCCGACCTGATTTATGCGTCCAGGCCCGCAAACTGGGCAGGGAATATGTCATTTCTGTTACCGGCAGGGTGAAGGAACGGGACAGTAAAAACCCGAAACTTCCTACGGGTGATATAGAAATTGAAGCCGAAGAACTTATCGTGCTGAATCCATCGGAAGTTCCTCCCTTTACCATAGAAGAAGTCTCAGACGGAGGTGATGACCTGCGCATGAAATACCGTTATCTCGACCTCCGCCGGCCTCCGCTGAAAAGAAATCTGGAACTGCGCCACCGCATGGCTCAGGAAGTACGCAAATATCTTGACCAGCAGGGTTTTATTGAAATCGAAACCCCCGTTCTGGTGAATTCAACTCCCGAAGGTGCCCGCGACTTTGTTGTCCCCTCACGTATGAATCCCGGGCAGTTTTACGCCCTTCCCCAATCACCCCAGACGCTCAAACAATTGCTGATGGTAGCCGGTTATGACCGGTATTTCCAGATCGTTAAATGTTTTCGCGACGAAGACCTGCGGGCTGACCGACAGCCGGAATTTACCCAGATTGACTGTGAAATGTCCTTTGTGGACGTACCTGATATTATTGCCACATTTGAAGGTCTTGCCCGCCACCTTTTCCTTACGGTGAAAGGCCTCCGGTTCGAAGAGCCTTTTCTCCGCATGACCTACCGGGAAGCCATGGATAAATACGGCAGCGATAAGCCTGATCTGCGGTTTGGAATGGAAATTAACGATTTTACTGCTCTTTCCAGAGGAAAAGGCTTTCAGGTGTTTGATACAGCCGAATTTGTTGGCGGGATTTGCGTGCCCGGCTGCGGGAACTACTCACGAAAAGAACTCGACGCCCTGACCGAGTGGGTTAAACGGCCCCAGGTCGGTGCAAAAGGATTAATTTATATTAAATCAGAAGCAGAAGGACAAATTAAATCTTCTGTCGACAAATTTTTCTCCTCTGCTGACCTGCAGGAATGGATGAAGGCAGCAAAAGCCCATGCCGGCGACCTGATTCTTGTCATGGCCGGAGCGAAAGAAAAAACGCTTAAAGCACTCGGCGAACTTCGGCTTGAAATGGGTAACCGCCTGGGACTGCGCGATAAAAACACATTTAAACCTCTCTGGGTAATTGACTTCCCCTTACTCGAATGGGACGAAGAAGAAAAACGGTACTTTGCCATGCACCATCCTTTTACTTCGCCGCTTGAAGAAGATATACCCCTGCTCGAAACCAATCCGGGCATGGTGCGTGCCAAAGCATACGATTTTGTAATCAACGGTGTGGAAATCGGCGGAGGGTCCATCCGTATTCACCGTGCCGATATTCAGCAACTTATGTTTAAATGCTTAGGGTTTACACCTGAAGAAGCAGAAAAAAAATTCGGTTTTCTCATGAACGCTTTCAAATACGGAGCACCACCCCACGGAGGAATTGCTTTCGGATTCGATCGCTGGTGTGCCCTCTTTGCCGGACTTGACTCCATCCGCGATATCATAGCTTTTCCTAAAAACAACTCCGGCAGGGATGTGATGCTCGATACACCTTCGGAATTAATGCCACAGCAACTTGACGAACTTCATATCAGGGTAGTTAACAATGATTCTAAGGATTTTTGATTTGGCATTTATACAAATAAGTATTAATTTTACTCAAATTAAAAACCTTATTCCTACTACCATGAAAAAACTCATTGTTTTATTGCTGGGAATTAGCCTGCTGGGGCCGGTTTTTTCTCCTGCGGTTTCAGCTCAGGAGCAGGAAAAAGATTTCCGTTTTACCATTAAAACCAATCCACTTGCTGCTGCCGCAGGCCCTTTGTGGGTTGTTATAATCCCTATTACAGGAGAATACCGCCTTTTGTTCGAAAGCAGAACCTTACAGAAACAATCCGTTCAAATAGGAGCCAGTTATCTGGGAGCTCCCTTGATTATCAACCCCGACACATGGACAAAAGGCGATACAGGACTAAACTTCGGCGGTTACCGGGTACAGTTTATGTATAAGTTTTTTATAACCGGGGAAAAAGCGCCGGAAGGTTTCTACATTGCGCCTCATATATCATGGGCTACGGCTAAAATCAAGAGTACCATCAACGAAAATGACTACCTTCAGGCGTCAAAGCTTAACCTGAATGCGGTGCTGGGATACCAGATCATTTCAAAAGGAGGATTTGCTCTCGATATTTTCACCGGGTTGGGACTGAAAAACCGCGATTACAAACTGTCAGAGAACGGCAACTTTCTCAATATCGATAACCTGAATGATGTTCTGGGCAAAAAATACAAACCCTCACTCGCATTTGGTCTGAATTTCGGATACGCATTCTGAGAAGCATTATTCTGCTCCAACCTCTTTTGAAAAACACGCGAAGGATATCTTTTCCTCAGGGAAGAGGCCGTGTGTGTTTTGTATCCCGAAATAATTGATTTCAAGGATAGTATATGCATTGAAAAAACATGTTGTGAAAAATATTTCCTTTTGTGTTGAAAATTATGTTTCAAAAATTACATTTGTTGCCAATTACTTACTTATTTTCGGGAATCTGAATTACAAAGAAGAGAGAGGATGATATGCTGCTGATTGAACGAACCAGTCATGATGACCTGAAAGTCCGGTTCAGAAATCTTACCCGGCTCACTGCCGAAAAGGCTTCCAGGCTGAATGAAGACATTGCCGGGTATATTGAAAGTCCCTGCCGCTGCCTTAACCTTGACATGGAAGGTATTCATTTCATCGATGCAAGAAGTTTTGACATTCTGGTAAAACTGCATCATGTTCTTGAAGAAAGAGGCATACGGCTTTTCCTGCTGAATGTTTCGGATGAAATACTGGATCTGATTGACTTAATGCAGCTTACAGGAACATTTCATATCGAACCAACACAGGGTACAGCACACGAAGTTCCACTGGCAAATCCGTATCCTCTCAGCTGAGGCAATCACCTGCCATAGAATCAGCCTTTAAGAGAACAATACCCCTCGGATACACACAGGATATTAAGGATTTATCAATTTAGTGTATATCAACAACAGGAGGTTACCCGTGTAACCTCCTGTTATATTTTCCTTAAAAAACTTTCATTTATCCCGGAATGCGCATCAGTTCGCTTCGCTCCTGATGCGCAGTGGGTTGTCCTTGCGCACAGGCATCCGGGCAAATCCCGCTGAAACGAAGTGAAAGCGGCCCTTGCGGCACATTGCGCATTAAAAACTGCGCAATGTGGACTAATCCCTTCTTCCCAGATAAATGAGAATATAGTAAAGCAGAGTTGCCAGGGAAGTAATGGCAGCAATAAAGTAGGTATAAGCAGCCCAGCGCAATGCATCGGTGGCTTTATCGTGGGTTTCATAGTTGGTAATGCCGGCATTGCTGAGCCATGCAAGAGCCCTGCGGCTGGCATCAACTTCCACGGGGAGGGTAATAATGCTGAAAATGGTGGTCAGAGCAAATAATACAATACCCGCCAGAAGAAGCTGGGGAAAAACTCCGATCAGCAGAATTCCTGCCAGCAGAATCCATTGCACCCAATTGGAGGCAAAACTGACAACCGGCACGAGGGCTGAACGCATCTGCAGCCAGGCATAAGCACGCGCATGCTGAACCGCATGTCCGCACTCATGTGCCGCCACAGCCGCCGCAGCCACGCTGTTGCTGTTATAAACACTACGGCTGAGATTGACCGTCTTTTTTAAAGGATTGTAATGGTCAGTGAGTTCACCTTCTGTGGAAATAACCTCCACATCATAAATGCCATTATCCCGCAGCATTTTCTCTGCAACTTCTTTCCCCGTAAGGCCTGAAGGCAAGGGTATCTGCGAATATCTGCGGAAACGCGACTTTAACATTTCGCTGACCAACAGACTGATCAGCATTAATACACCAAAAAATACATAAAATCCAATCATTTTCTGTTCCTTTTTAAAGTTCTGCAAATATAACACAAAAGGGGTTCCAAAGTTTTAAAATGTCAGTTTGGCATACTTGACCGACAATAAAGTGCCATATTGACATTTTGCACAAAAGGGCCTTTATGATTAAATAATTGTATATCAATTTTTTAATTACTTTTTGCCTTGCATGGCACAACACTTGCTATAAAGGGGGTGAAAATGAAAAAAAAATAAAAAAAGAAAGGAGGGTTGAGCTATGTCACTGATGTTAAGACGTTCATTACTTCCTTCGTGGATGGATGAATTCTTTAACAGAGATTTGCTGTCCGAAATGGACCTTGGCGAATCGATGAGCATGCCGGCAGTAAACGTTATCGAAGACAAGGATGCTTTCCGGATTGAGGTGGCAGCTCCAGGCCTTGAAAAGAAAGATTTTAAGATTGATGTTGACGACAAGCTGCTTACCATATCTTCTGAAAAAGAAGTATCCAAGGAAAGCAAAGAGTCGAATTATCTGAGGAAAGAATTCTCCTACACTTCTTTCCGCAGATCATTCACCTTGCCCGATATCGTGGATGCCGACAAGATCAAAGCCAGCCATAAGGACGGTATCTTAACCATCACCATCCCGAAGAAGGAAGAAGCTAAAAAGAAAGCCGGCCGGACTATTGAAATTCAATAATCCGGTCGCCCGGAAAAGAGCAGGACGGTTCGGATTCATTCTGTACCGTCCTGCTTTTTCTGTTATTCATAGTTTAACATAATTTAACTATCTGCCGTTCAGATTACTATATAATTTTACACTGATATTTTCTGAAAGGAGGTGGTTGTTGTATGAAAACATCTTTTCTGAAAAACAAAAGAGTGCTCATAGGAATATTGGCCGGATTGTTCACCATCTTCATCTTTGGAGCTCTCACTCTTGTCCGGCCACAGCTGGCTTCATTATCTCCTGTTTCCCTGGCCAGGAACGATACACTTGGCAGTTCAATGCCAAAGGTTGATATTAAGGTAAATAAGAAATACGACGACAAAGGGAATCTGATTGAATACGATTCATTATATACCTATGAGTCACAATCTGGTGACAGCATTTTCCGGTCGTCGAAATTTCGCTTCGGACACCAATCGGGGCGTTCCGGTTCCTTTTTTGACTTTGGCGACCCTTTTGCCGACACTTCTGAATGGTTTCACGGTTTCGGCCCTTTTTCCGGACATCAGGATATAGAGGAAATGGAACGTGAAATGTACCGGCATATGCAATGGATGGACAGCATCATGAACCGCATGTGGCCGGGAAAGTTTGACCAGAAAGATGAGTTTTTCCGCAAACCTTTTGATGATTTTTTCAGAAGAAAACCCGTACCTTTTTCTAAACATTTCTTCTATTCCGAACCGGACAGTTTCTTTTACCATTTTAACCTACCTGTTCCTCAGCGCGAAATGAAAAGGGATACTATTTGGTATTGATTCCGTCTTCGGTAAATTAACCGGTTTGCCCGACCGGATTCAGGCACTAAACAATTTTCCAAAATATGTGTTTTATAACATGTAAATTTCAGATATTTGTGTCTGAATTAAATTCCGATGGAATCATTTGCCAAAAAACTTGAACAGGTCAATCGCGATTATTGTTTTGACGTTCCCCCTCTGGAGGCGACGCGTGATTTTACCCGTGACCTTGTCAATCTTCTTTTCCCTATCAGGCAGAACAGGCTTCTTTCAGCGCAAACTATCCTCGAACGGCTGACCCTTTTAAAACAACAATGCGTTCAACTGATTGGTGTTTTTGGTAACCGCCTGCCGGCTCCTGCAGCGGAACTTGCCGAGAGCTTTTTTTTGAAATTGCCGGAGATCTATGATATTTTGCTTGAGGAAGCCGAAGGTTACATGAAAAACGATCCTGCTGCCGATTCGGTGGAAGAAGTAATCATGTGTTATCCGGGTTTTTTTGCGGTAACTGTTTACCGTCTGGCCCATGCCTTGCATGAACTTGGTGTTCCGGTTATGCCGCGTATGATGACGGAATATGCCCATTCACGTACCGGCATCGACATCCACCCTGCAGCCCGCATCGGCAGGAAATTTTTCATTGATCACGGCACCGGAGTTGTCATCGGAGAAACTACAGAAATTGGTGAAGATGTAAAAATCTATCAGGGGGTTACCCTCGGAGCACTGCATGTTGATAAAAAACTCAGCGACCGGAAACGGCATCCGACCATAGGTGACAGAGTAATTATCTATGCCGGCAGCACCATCCTTGGAGGAACTACTGTGATTGGCCATGATTCCATCATCGGAGGGAATGTATGGCTTACGTCAAGTGTTGACCCGTACACAGTAGTATACAGAAAACCAAAAGTAATGTACCGTAACCAGAAGGGATTTTCTGAACCTATTGACTGGGTTATTTGATGATAACAAGGAAATATACTATGAAAATTGAAGCTACCTTAAACACTCTTTTGGTCTGCCGATTTTGTTGTACCGGCCTCAGGTTGCCGGTATACTGAAAAACATTCAACAATTTTTACCCAATCTGTGTTTTCCTGGCACAGAAGCAGAAATTCAAACGATATGATTCTTACAAAACAAAAAAACAGTTATGAAAGCACAAACGATACTTGATACCATAGGTAATACCCCCCATGTTCGCATCAACCGGCTGTATGAAAAGGGATATGAAGTATGGATGAAACTGGAAAGGGGAAATCCGGGAGGAAGTATTAAGGACAGAATTGCACTCTCCATGGTAGAAGATGCAGAAAAGAAAGGCATCCTAACTCCCGGTGCGGTGATTATTGAGCCAACTTCAGGCAATACGGGAATAGGATTAGCCATGGTTGCCGCTGTTAAGGGGTACCGTCTTATTCTGGTGATGCCGGAATCAATGTCAGTGGAGCGAAGACGCATCATGGCCGTTTATGGTGCGGAATTTGAACTGACGCCCCGGGAAAAAGGGATGCCGGGAGCCATAGCCCGGGCAAAAGAACTGGCACTGGCCATTCCTGGCGCATGGATTCCTTCGCAGTTTGACAATGAATCCAATATCCGCATCCATAAAGAAACCACCGCCCGCGAAATTCTGGCAGATTTCCCTGACGGTTTCGATGTGCTCATTACCGGGGTCGGAACCGGTGGCCATATAACCGGCGTTGGTGAAGTGCTGAAAAGGAAATTCCCTGCTCTCAAAGTATTTGCCGTGGAACCTGAATTGTCGCCCGTCATCAGCGGAGGTTCGCCTGCACCACATCCCATTCAGGGTATCGGAGCAGGTTTTATTCCGCAGAATCTTCACCGGGAAATCCTCGATGGTGTAATTACCGTGTCAAAAGAAGAGGCATTTGAGTTTGCCCGGCGCGCTGCCAGGGAAGAAGGCATCTTTATCGGCATATCCTCCGGGGCCTCTTTGGCGGCTGTAAACAAAAAACTGAAAGAATTCAGCAAGGGCACCCGTATCCTTACTTTCTGCTACGATACCGGAGAACGGTATCTTTCAATCGATGGGCTTTTCTGAATCTTCCGGGTTCGGGATTCTGAACTGACAAAACGGAAAGGGAGAAACTGCTTCCCCCTTATTCTTTACCATTTTCCTGACACTTCAGAACCACCGATTTTTCGTATTTTAGTGCCCTGAAAGACATCCAGCGTATGAAGATTGCAGTCGATTTTGACGGAACAATCGTTGAAAACAAATTCCCCGGCATCGGCAGGGAGAAGATATTTGCCTTCCGTACCCTTCGGGAGCTTCAGAGACAGGGACATCAGATTATCCTCTGGACCTTCCGTACCGGAAAACAGCTCGAAGAAGCCGTCGAATTCTGCCGCAGGCATGGAGTTGAATTTTATGCCGTCAATAAAAGTTTTCCCGAAGAAGTATTTGATGAAACCGTTTCGAGGAAAATCGATGCCGATATTTTTATCGATGACCGCAACCTGGGTGGCTTCCCGGGCTGGGGAGAGGCATGGCAGATTATTACGGGAAATGGTAGCCGCGGTCAGACAGAGTATCCGTATCAACCTATGCCCTTCTGGAAAAAGATTCTTCTTCGGCTAAGCAAATGGTAAACCTATATTCACTATTTATGATCAGTCGCATTCAATTTCTCGCAGCATTGTTACTGCTTCCGCTTTTGAATTCCTGTCACGACGGGCCGTCTCGGGTTGTCCCCACAGAAGAACGAAACCAGAAATCTGCTGCCAGAATTTCCATACTGGAACCACTTTCAGGAACCCGATTCACGGAGAAAGAAACGGTTACCATCAAAGCTGTAACTGATACAGGATCTGTGGGATGTGACAGCCTTCAGTTGTTGCAGGGAAACGTCATTCTGGCCGCCGGCAAAGGGCCCTCGCTGATGCATACCTGGCAAGCCGGATCGGCAAGGTTCGGAAAAAACCGGCTGTACGTAAGAAGTTACAAAAACGGAACGATTACAGGTTCAGCACAGGTTATGATCATTGTCTTACCCGCTTCCCCTCCCTCAGAAATAAAAGCCGAAGTGGTGCGGAAATATCCTCATGACAGTCTTGCTTATACCCAGGGATTATATTATGAAGACGGTTTTCTTTATGAAAGCACCGGCCAGTACCGGCGTTCAAGCCTGCGGAAAGTAGCGCTTACAACAGGCGAAATTCAGCAGTCAGTTAATCTTCCTGACGATGTTTTTGGGGAGGGGCTGGCCGTTTTTGACGGGAAAATACTTCAACTCAGCTGGAAGAATAAGATTGCGTTCCTCTACGACAAGGCTACCTTTCAACTCCTGAAAAAAGTCCAGTATCCTATTGATGAAGGGTGGGGCCTGACCTGGGACGGCAATTTCCTCTGGATGAGTGACGGATCAGAAATCCTCTACAGAATGGACCCTGAAACTTTTGCCGAGGCAGGCGAAACAGAAGTGTATGATCACCAGGGAGCAGTGCCGCAACTTAATGAGCTTGAATATATTAATGGTAAAATTTTCGCCAATGTTTACGGGAAAGGTTTTATTGTAATCATTGACCCTGAGACCGGACGTGTGGATGGGAAAATCGATCTTGGCTGGCTTATACCTGAACGGTATAAAGGCAATTACGACAAGGTACTGAACGGGATTGCATGGAACCCGGCCAACGGACACCTTTTTGTTACAGGGAAGGAATGGCCATATATATATGAAGTAAGGCTTTCCAAACAAGTGAAGTAGCAGAATCCCATTGCTTCGAATTCCAGGTTCAGCGTCTGCTTCGGGATAACTGATATTTCAGGGGACAATAACCCTCAGGGCTGATGGAACCACTTCGAAACGAAACGGACTTGTACCGAGGGACTCTCCGTCAGCTTCCAGATTGACCGGCGGATTGGACGTAACCTCAATAGAACGTGTTCTGAAAATTTCCACTTTTTTATTGCGCTCAATTTGTCCGTTAAACAACAGTGGGAGGTTTCGTATGACTTCCCATTTTCCTATTTTCCGTATCAGGGTTACATCCAGAAGGCCGTCGTCGGCTATGGCATAGGGAACCGTAATCATACCACCCCCGTTGTACTTTCCGATGCCAATACTAATGTCAAAATACTCTCCCTTGCGCTCCCGGTCTTCGGCAATGATTTGAAAACGGGTACTCCGGTAGGAAAAGAGGGTGGTAAGAAGGTACCAAATGTAGATCATGGAACTGCTATGGCCTTTCATTTTCTCCCGGTTGGTTCTTTTAACCACCTCAGCGTCAAATCCAATACCAGCCAGATTGACAAAAAACCGTTCAGCGGAGTTTCCGTTGGTCCCGAAAGTGACCTTACAGACATCCTGAAGGCGGGTCTTTTTTTCCTTCAGAACCCTTACAGCGCCGGCGAAACTGGCGGGAACAGAAAACATACGTGCCCAGTCATTTCCTGTTCCAACCGTAATCATGCCAAGATTGATTTCAGTCGCAGGGCGTTTTTGCTGACGGAGAATCCCATTGGCTACTTCATTCAGTGTTCCGTCACCACCTACCGCAACAATATCTCTGTATCCCTTGGCAATTCCTTCTTCTGCCAGGCTGATAGCATGCAGGGGAGCTTCGGTGAGCACCGGATCAAACGGAATCCCCTCTTTTTGAAGCAGTTTTTTTATCCCGGGCCATTCATGTTCGCCCCGCCGTCCACCTGCATTGGGATTGACAATAACCAGCCAGTTTCTTTCAGTCACCTTGGTTTTAATTTTGGCCGAAAAATAGTTTTTTTTCATTAGAAAATCTGAAAAGCGGTGTTCGATGTTTTTTGTTATTTTTGCTTGTTAATAACCTGTTGGCAATTCAGGATCCAAATGTTTACAATTCCATATGATTCAACATTTGCCAATGGGGATTAAAGTAGTATTTTTGGGGTTCCAAAATTCATTATAATGGGAAAAGTAATAGCTATTGCCAATCAGAAAGGCGGAGTAGGAAAAACAACGACTGCCATAAACCTGGCTGCCAGTTTCGCTGTTCTGGAGAAGAAAGTTTTGCTGATTGATGCTGATCCTCAGGCAAATGCAACTTCAGGTTCAGGTTTCGACGTACGGAATGTCAAAACAGGTATTTACGAATGCCTGATTGATGAGCAGGATCCCCGCGCAGCCGTTTTGCACACTGAGATTGAAGGTTTCGACCTGATTCCTTCCCATATCGATCTGGTTGGTGCTGAAATTGAAATGCTGAATATGCCCAACCGGGAAAAAATACTGAAGGGTGTTGTAGCCAAAATCAAGGATGATTATGACTTTGTCCTTATTGATTGTTCTCCTTCGCTGGGATTGATTACCGTCAATGCCCTTACGGCAGCCGATTCGGTTCTGATACCGGTGCAATGTGAATATTTTGCTCTGGAAGGGCTGGGTAAACTGCTGAATACCATAAAGATAATTCAGGGCAGGCTTAATCCTGAGCTGCAGATCGAAGGATTTCTCCTTACCATGTATGACCCCAGGCTGCGCCTTTCAAACCAGGTGGTTGAAGAGGTGAAAAAGCATTTTCAGGATATGGTTTTCGATACCATTGTTCAGCGAAATATTAAACTGAGCGAATCGCCCAGTTTCGGCAAACCAGTTATTACCTATGATGCTGAATCAAAGGGAGCTATTAACCATCTCAATCTTGCCCGCGAAATTATGCAGAAGAATGAGATGACCCTGATGAGTAATGCAGAAAAAGTTATCGGATAGGCATAATAAAACGATGTTCCATGGCAGCAAAAAAGAATGCTCTTGGTCGTGGTCTTGGTGCTCTGATTGATTCCGAAGAGGAAAAGGAACAAATTGTCCGGTCGGTTGCCGGGATTACTGAAATTCCTGTTGATCAGATTGAAACAAACCCATTTCAGCCCCGTACGGGCATGGATGAGGAATCGCTGGCTGACCTGGCCTCTTCCATTGCCAAGCTGGGTATCATTCAGCCGATAACCGTCAGGGAACTGGGTGAAAACAGATACCAGATCATCACCGGAGAACGGCGCTGGAGGGCGGCAAAAATGGCCGGTCTTGAAACAATTCCTGCCTATGTACGGAAAGCCGATGACCAGGGAATGCTTGAAATGGCCCTGGTGGAAAACATTCAGCGCGAGGATCTTAATGCCATCGAAGTGGCTATTAGCTACCAGCGGCTGATTGAAGAATGTAAGCTTACACAGGAAATGCTGAGTGAGCGGGTCGGTAAAAACAGGGCTACTATATCGAATTATCTCCGTTTGCTTAAACTTCCGGCCGAAATACAGCTTGGGCTCAGGGAAAACCGCCTTTCCATGGGGCATGCCCGCGCACTGATAACCCTGGAAGATCAGGAAATCCTTATGAAAATTTATAACAAAATCATTCATGAGGACCTTTCTGTCCGTAAAACGGAAGCACTCGTAAAAAAACTCACGGAAGCCAAACCTTCTGAAGAACAACCGGAAGAAGTTCCCGCCGCCTACCATGACCTTCAGGAACATTTGTCGCGTTTCTTTGAAATACCGGTTGAATTCAAACGAAGCAATAAAGGAAACGGCCGAATCGTTCTTCACTTCCGTAATGACGAGGAACTTGAAAAAATTATCGCTATCCTTGATCGTCTTAACCGTTAAAAACGGCAAAGACCTGTTTCACTTCACCTTTTACCGGAAGAAATACACATTGTTGAAGCCCGTTGTTTTTTTCATTTCGTTCCTGGTTCTTGCCGGAAATTTCCCCGGTTTGGAAGCATCCCTTATTGCCCAGGATACGGTTCCCCGGGCAACAACTGATTCGGTTCTCTTCCGTCATTCCCCCCGGCGGGCCATGATGCTGGCTGCCGCATTCCCTGGTCTCGGTCAGATTTATAACCGCAAATACTGGAAAGCGCCCCTGGTATACATCGGATTTGGCACCCTGGCATATTTTGTTGATTTTAATAATAAGAAGTACCAGCATTTTAAGAAAGCCTACCTTTATAAAATCGACGGAGACCCTTCTACGGTTGATATGTATGAGCAATATACCGAACAGTCGGTACAAAATGCTATGAACACTTACCGAAGATGGCGCGATATGAACCTGCTGGGAACAGCTGGTTTTTATGTTATTCAGATTATTGATGCAACCGTTGATGCTTACCTGTTCGAATATGATATCACCCCTGACCTTACCATGCATATTGTTCCTGATTTCAGACAAATTGATTATCTTGCAGCCCGCAGTGCAGGCATACGAATCGTGTTTAACTGGAAATGATGAAACACCCATGTTTTGCAAACACAAATACCTGTGAACAAAAATCAAATCATGGGTATTCCCCCGCTTTGGCGGGGCAGGCTATCCGACCTTTGAAAATAAATTTTGTTCGGATGAAAAAAAGAGGTCTTTTAATTGTTTTTGCCGTTTTGTTTCCCTGGCTGGCGTTTGCCGGACTGCCTGGACGGGATACAGCCGATGTTGACATTCCCGATACCGTTCTCAATCTGGATGCCAACCTCGACAGTATGCTCAACCTTTGGTATGCAGGGCATTATCAGTCAATCGAAAATTTGAGTGAGATTGATACCACCGTTGTTGATTCCCTCATCTCTTCGCTTCCGGACTCAGTTATCATTAACCGTCTGGCGCAGATTCCTTCTGTAGTTCCGCTGGCCTACAATCACATTGTACGCCGCTACATTGAAATGTACAGCCGCAAACGGAAGGATCTTATGGCTGTCATGCTGGGCTTATCAGAATACTATTTCCCTCTGTTTGAACAGATACTCGACTATCATCAGCTGCCCACCGAGCTGAAATATATGACGGTTATTGAATCGGCGTTAAACCCTCGTGCCTACAGCCGGGCACGTGCAGTTGGTTTATGGCAGTTCATGTATGGAACCGGTAAAAAGTATGGCCTTACCATCAATTCGCTTGTTGACGAAAGAATGGACCCTTATAAATCGACCATTGCTGCCTGCCGTTTCATGTCAGATTTATACAGCATTTTCAAAGACTGGACCCTGGTAATTGCAGCATACAACTGCGGGCCTGCCAACGTAAACAAGGCCATACGAAGAGCCGGAGGCAAGACAAATTACTGGGAAATTTATTATTATCTTCCCCGTGAAACCAGAGGATATGTACCTGCATTTATTGCTGCCACCTATGTTATGAATTATGCCCGTGAGCATAACATAACCCCTGTAAAGCCTGAATTACCTCTTCCTCTGGATACCATTATGGTCACCAAACCCCTGCATCTTGGACAGGTGGCCGAAGTACTCAACATACCCATCAAAGCGGTACGTGACCTGAATCCCCAATACTTCCGCGACATTGTGCCTGCCTACGAGAAGCCTTTCCCCCTTACACTGCCCATGTCGGATACTTATCGTTTCATTGATGTGGAAGACAGCATTTACACCTATAAGGATTCCGTTTTCTTTAACGCGAAACTGGTAAATTACCCGGCTTCAAGGATAAAAGGATATATTCCAGGCCCACCGGATAATAGTTCTACGGTGTATTACAGAGTTCGTTCAGGCGACAACCTGGGATCAATTGCCATGCGATACAATGTGCGGGTCTCAGACCTGATGTACTGGAACGGACTTCATAACAGCCGAATCCGTGCAGGCCAGCGGCTGGTCATCTATATGTCTAGAAAAAAAGCCAGCCATTATGCATCTTCCGAAAAAACAACTCCTTCCCAGCCGGCAATCGGAACGGCCACCAGTGAGGAAGGCTTTATACTATATACCGTTCGGCAGGGAGATACCCTCTGGGATATTGCAAAACTTTATCCGGGGATCTCAACCGATGATATCCTCCAGTGGAACAACCTCAGCGATCCTTCCAAACTCAAACCGGGACAGGTTATTAAAATAAAACCCCGTGGATAGGCATGAAAAGGCTCACGGTCATCATTCCGGCATTTAACGAAGAGAAAACGATACGGGATATTCTTATTGCTGTAACCAGAGCAGAAGTGCCCGATATAGAAAAAGAAATTCTCGTAATTGATGATGCATCAACCGACAAAACCCTCGATCAGGCCGAATCATTTGCAAAAACCCATCCTCAATACACTATCCGGACCATACAACAGCCATATAATATGGGGAAAGGTGCAGCTATTCAGCGGGGGATTAAGGAAGCCTCAGGCGATTTTATTATAGTGCAGGATGCAGACCTGGAGTACGATCCCAGGGAATACAAAGACCTCCTTCGGCCCATCCTGGAAGGACATGCCGATGTTGTATATGGCTCACGGTTTATGGGAGCCAATCCGCACAGGATTCTCTTCTTCTGGCATACCATTGGGAACAAATTACTGACCTTTCTTTCAAACATGTTTACCAATCTGAACCTGACCGACATGGAAACTTGCTACAAAATGTTCAGGGCCGATATTTTAAAAAATCTTGACTTGCGCGAAAAACGGTTTGGGTTTGAGCCCGAGGTAACAGCCCGGATTGCAAAAATCCCGGGAATCCGTGTTTATGAAGTAGGTATTTCCTATTACGGAAGAACCTATGAAGAGGGAAAAAAAATCAAATGGAAAGACGGATTCAGGGCCATCTGGTGTATTCTGAAATACAATCTCTTTTTACGGAATCCATATAAAACAAAACCTTTGAAGTAAAGCCGGAATTCACCTTTATCAAGGCTATGTAGTTCCGCTTAAAAGCCCGGAAACCTGAATTAAAATCGGGTAAAGGTTGTTCCACCAGATATTCTCCTATAAGGCGGATTAGCTTTTTCCCCACAGTCCTGGAACGATCCTGAGGGGTATGAATATCCCTTTCACCAATTACCATGTCGAAATCCTCCAGGGCATCGTATAAAGCAGAAATATCAGTGGGATCATGCTGACCATCACTGTCCAGGATGAGAATTTTTTCGCCGGAAGCTTTTCTCAGGCCGGTTTTTAAGGCTGCTCAGTACCCATTGTTTGTTCTGTGCCGGATTACCTTCACCGGAAAGGCAGATGCAACAGCAAAGGTCTTATCTGTTGAACCATCGTCAACAACAATTACTTCATGGCACCGGACCGAACGGAATAACTCTCCGAGCACTTTGCCAATGGTTTCCTCCTCATTGTATGCTGGGATGATAACCGAGAGATCCTCAAGATTTTTTAAGGTCATGTTTTGCTTTATTATGGTGCAAATTTCCATCAAAGAAAGTTAATTTTTAAACGGATTCATTTACACGTATTTTTCATTAGCTTTGAATGTCGTCACCGGAAAAGGCAACATAATGAAAAACAAAGACTTATCAAGACTTGAAAGGATTCTTTTTACGCTATTGTGCCTGGTTAACCTTTTTCCATTGTTGTATTCCCGATGGTTTCCTACATTGGATGGCCCGACTCATATTTATACGGCCAATATTGTTAAGGAAATCCTAAAAGGGAATATGGCAATAAAGGAGTTCTTTTCCCTTTCCCTTCTTGTTCCCAATCTCACAGGATCTTTTCTGCTTTCTCTGCTTCAGTTTGCCTTTCCTGCCTGGCTGGCTGAAAAGTTGTTGATATTTCTGATTTTGATTCTCCTCCCTGTCAGCTTCCGATACTTCGTTTATAGTTTCAGGAAAAAATCCACCCTGCTTACCCTTGCCATCTTCCCGTTTACCTGGCATTTTCTGTTCATGATCGGGTTTTACAATTATTCACTGGGATTATCGCTGGCACTTTTCGCACTTGGGTATTATGCAAGAACGCGCGAAGCATGTTCGATGAAGGAAGCTGTTGTGCTGGGACTTTTAACTCTTTTGCTTGCTTTTACCCATGTGTTTGTGTTTGCGATATTTGGAATTATGTGGCTGGCACTTCTCCTGGGAGATATGGTATGGTTTTTCAGGAAAACCGGCCGGAAAACTTTTTTTACAGCATTTATAAACCGGTATGCCAGGTATCTGATTGGCATCCTGCCTGGCGTGCTATTGGCAGGAGCTTATTTGTTAAAAACAGCCGGCCATTCCGTTTCAACGGGCACTGATCGGTTTCTCAGCATGGGCGAGCATTTTCGCTGGCTTTTTATTACCAGGCCTCTTGTTATCTATTCTATGGAAAAGGAAGCGGTTTTTGGAGGCATTGTTGCGGCAGTTCTGGTCATCTGGACAGCGGCTTCCTTTTTTTCAGCAAAAAAAGATGCCCAAGAAAAGAAAAGCAAGCAATTCATGCGGAATTTTCTGCTGGCCGGAGCCCTTCTGGTTCTGTTTTTCTATTTTCTCCTTCCTGACTATAAGGCAGGAGCTGGAGGACATTTGTCGCTTCGACTGATGATTCCTTTTTATGTATTTTTCCTTGCCTGGCTGGGTACGCGTAAACTTCCTCAATGGCTTCAGGCTCTTGGTGTGGCGGGTATTTTATTTTCCGCCGTCATGCTCTGGAAAGTTCATTTGCCTGAACTCAGGCAAATGAGCCGGGAAGCAGAAGCTTTGGTGCAGGCAGGAAAAAGAATGCCTGCCGGATCGGTAATTTTGCCCATTAATGCCGGAGACCACTGGCTTCAACCCCATTTTTTAAATTATCTGGGAGCCGAAAATTCCCTGATCATTCTTGAAAATACAGTGGCATCAGGGAACGGGATTATCCGCTGGGTTGATCCAAATGCTAATCTGTCACGGCGCTTTGGAGGCAATCTTATGTTTGAAGACACCGCTCTGTTTGATGATCCCCTGGTACAAAACCGTGTTGATGCGGTCATAATCTGGAAAGCCGACCGAAAAAATCGGGAATGGCCTCTCTTTTCAGAAAAAATGCTTGATAATTACAGTCCTTACGATACGGTTTGTGCAGATTACGGCTGGATTTATATTCACAAACGCTATAAACCGGATACACGTACCCTGCTGAAATGGCCTGAGCCCGTTCCTCCCCGGTCGTCGGCTTTGTTTGTCCTGGCTGAACCCCGCTCAGGAAACGATGAGTTTTTTGAACTGGTAAAAAAACCTTTGATTCCAGGGTACAAAAAAGATCTGATATGGTACCGTTTTGAAATTTCTATGTATTCAGATTCCATGGCTGCCGCTGATTCGGTTTATCTTACATGTATGATCGAGAATAAAGGAAAAACAGTGGATTATGATGCTTTTGCCGTGCAGGCAGACACTTTCGCAAGAAGATACCGGATGGTGTACCACCCTCCCTTCAAAACCAATGAAGGGGATATTCTTAAAATGTACCTCTGGAATCCTGCCCGCAAAGAACTGAAACTTCTTTCCGGCAAGGGAATCATGTATGCCGGGAAATAAGATTTTTTTCTGTTTTCCAAACATGCTATTTTTGTGCCCTGAAAACTGAAACCCTTGAAGAATATCCGTAATTTCTGCATTATTGCTCATATTGACCATGGTAAGAGTACCCTGGCCGACCGTCTTCTTCAGCTCACCCATACCTTATCTGACAGGGAATTCCGTGATCAGGTGCTCGACAGTATGGATCTGGAGCGTGAACGCGGAATCACAATTAAAAGCCATGCCATACGGATGCAATATGAATTTGAGGGAGAATCCTATGTTTTGAATCTTATTGATACCCCGGGGCATGTTGATTTTTCGTATGAGGTTTCGCGTTCCATTGCTTCCTGTGAGGGGGCTCTTCTTGTAGTGGATGCTACCCAGGGCATACAGGCACAAACCATATCAAACCTTTATCAGGCTATTGATCACAATCTGGAAATCATTCCGGTACTGAACAAGATTGATATGGAAAATGCAATGCCTGAAGAGGTGAAAGACCAGATTGTTGATCTGATAGGGTGTTCGCGTGATGATATTATTGAGGCCAGTGCCAGGACAGGATTTGGGGTAGATAAGGTATTGGAGGCCATTGTCAAGCGCATACCGCCACCTCTGGGAGATCCGGATGCTCCGCTCCAGGCCCTTATTTTTGACAGTGTGTTCAACCCTTTCCGCGGAATTATTGCCTATTTCAGAATTTTCAACGGCACTATCCGGAAAAATGATTTCGTAAAATTTGTTTCCACAGGACGCGAATACCATGCCGACGAAATTGGGGTGCTGAAGCTAAAATATGTTCCGCAGGACGAGCTTTCGGCAGGCGACGTGGGATATATCATTTCGGGAATAAAAACCTCACGCGAAGTGAAAGTGGGTGATACCATTACCCATGTTGAAAGACCCTGTGAAAAGGCAATCGAAGGTTTTGAAGATGTCAAACCGATGGTGTTTGCAGGAATTTATCCTGTTGAGGCTGACGACTATGAAGAACTGAGAAACAGCATTGAAAAGCTGCACCTGAACGATGCGGCATTTACCTTTGAACCGGAATCGTCTGCTGCCCTGGGTTTTGGCTTCCGTTGCGGTTTCCTTGGTCTGCTGCATATGGAGATTGTGCAGGAACGTCTCGACCGGGAATTTGATATGGATGTGATTACAACCGTGCCGAACGTTTCTTATAAAGTATATACCACAAAGGGCGAAGTGATTGATGTCCATAATCCCTCCGGTTTACCTGAACCGAACTATATTGAACATATCGAAGAACCATATATTCAGGCCCAGGTCATTTCCAAGTCAGAGTACGTTGGTGCAATAATGAAACTCTGCATCGATAAGCGCGGCACCTTAAAAAACCAGGTATACCTCACAAGTGACAGGGTAGAACTGACTTTTGAAATGCCTCTTTCGGAAATTGTGTTTGATTTTTATGATAAACTGAAGAGCATTTCACGCGGTTATGCTTCATTTGATTATCACCAGACAGGTTATAAACCGGCTCACCTGGTGCGGCTCGATATTCTGCTGAACGGCGATATGGTTGACGCTTTGTCCACGCTCATTCACCGCGATCATGCCTACGATTTTGGCCGCCGCATATGCGAAAAACTCAGGGAGCTTATTCCACGCCAGCAGTTTGATGTGGCTATTCAGGCAGCCATTGGAAGCAAAATCATTGCCCGTGAAACCGTTAAGGCTCTCCGTAAAGACGTAACTGCAAAATGTTACGGGGGAGACATTACCCGCAAACGAAAACTGCTTGAAAAACAGAAGAAAGGGAAAAAGCGTATGCGCCAGATAGGAACCGTGGAAGTTCCCCAGCAGGCATTTCTGGCTGTGCTGAAACTCGACTGATATTGTTATCGGTTCTTCCCGGTAATTATCTTTTGAAAAAACTTGTTGATGCGTTTCAGAAATTTCGCAAGGTTTTCTCCGGTCAGGGAATGGTGTCTTGTTCCTTTCGGCCCGAGAAGATAGCCATACGGCATAAGAGCCGGAACATTATCAAATATGATTTTGGTAACAGCCAGAACAGGAATGATGACAATCATCCCGGGGACACCCCATACCATGCCCGCTCCGATAAGGCCAAGTATAACAAAAAACGGATTGATTTCAACCGCATCTGCCACAATATTGGGCGAAAGAATATTGTTTTCAAAGGCATGTACCAGAAAGTACAATATGGCCACCTTCAGGGCAAATACCGGCGATGGCATTACCAACAGGCTGAAGAGAACAGCGTAAGTACCTCCGATAACATTTCCGAAGTAGGGAATAAAACTGAAAAGTGACGCCGAGATACCCAGCAATATGGCGTATCTCACTCCGATCATTGTCAGGGCTGTTGAATTGATAACGGCCAGAATCAGTACAACAATAAACACACCCCCCATATAACGTGTGGCAACAGTGGCAATTTTTCGCAAAACATTAATGGTTACCAGATGCCTTTCTTTGGGAATGGTTTTCAGGATGAAATAGGCAAATTTGGTGCGGTAGAAAAGAAAAAGAAAAACATAAACCGGAAGAAGGGCCATTTTAAGCACAGTACCGGCCAGGTCGACGAACAGTTTATTGAATTGTTCACGGGTGCCTGTAAACAAACCTTCAACTACCGAGCGAAGGAAATTCTCGATTTTCTTATCGGATATTCCGAACTGTGCTTCGAGTGATGAGAGAAACAGGCTTACGTTATGAATTGCCTGCTGGCGAAGCTCAGGAAAATCGTCAATTATTCTGCTTACCTGCCGTACCAGAAACAATGCAATTCCGTAAATGATGATAATTCCAATAATTTCGCTCAGCAGGATAGAAAAAACCCTTGGAAACAGTTTCTTTTCAAAAAAATTGGCCATCGGGTAAAGAAGATAGGCCAGCAATGCTCCAAAAACAAGAGGATATAAAAACTCCCTGGCCTGAATGATCCCGAACAGGGTAAGAAAAATGGCCAGCAGAGTAATTGTATAGCGGATGGAACGGGGATAATCTTTCAGCATAAGAGGAATTTCAATTAGCCGTATCCATTATACGATCAGTTTGTAACCTTTCCCGTGAATATTCATTATCTGTACAGCCGGATCATCTTTGAGATACTTGCGGAGTTTGGTAATATAAACGTCCATACTCCTTGCGTTAAAGTATGTGTCGTCCATCCAGATGGATTTCAGGGCAAAATTCCGTTCCAGAATTCTGTTTTTATTCAGGCAGAGCAACCGCAGGAGTTCTGATTCCTTGGTGGTAAGTTTTCTCTCCTCTGTTCCGCGTAACAGGAGCTGCCGGGACGAATCGAAGGTATAATTTCCCAGTTTGAAAACCGTTTGCTTATCGGCTCCTTCATTTTTTGTCCTGCGCAGAATGGCCTCGATTCGGAAGATAAGCTCTTCCATGCTGAAGGGCTTGGTAATGTAATCATCAGCTCCAATCCGGAATCCCTCGATAACATCTTCCTTCATTGACTTGGCTGTAAGAAAAATGATCGGAATGTCGGAATTAATCATTCTTATTTCCTTGGCCAGAGTAAATCCATCCTTGACGGGCATCATGATGTCGAGGATGCAGATGTCGTAATGATTTTTTTCAAAACTCCGGAACGCCTTTTCCCCATCACCGAAAAGATCGGCTTCAAAATTTCTTGCCTGAAGATATTCCCTTAAAAGCATGCCGAGGTTTTCATCATCTTCGGCAAGCAGTATTCTTACTTTGGGTGTTTCCATAGAACAAATTTACGAATCTTCTGCAAATGGAAGCATTATATGAAATACAGATCCTTTGCCGGGTTCACTTTCTACCCCTACCTCTCCCCCATGTTCTTCCACAATTTTTTTCACATAGCTCAGGCCGAGGCCGAATCCCTTCACGTTATGCACATTGCCTGTTGGCACACGGTAAAACTTTTCGAACACCTTCCGGAGATTTTCCTTTGAAATCCCGATACCGTTATCCCGGACAGATATCTTAATAAAACGCTTCTGGTTTTCGGTCGATACAAGTATTTCAGGTGTTTTATCACAATATTTCAGAGCATTTTCCAGCAGATTCACGATAACATTGGTCAGATGAAGCTCATCCCCGTTTACTTTGAAATGTGTTGCCTGAAACGACCATCCGATCGTCCCTTCGCGTTTTTTGACCTGGATCCGGAAGTTTGAAATGATCGATTCAATCAGTTCGTGCATATTAACGGTTTTTGTTTTTAAGGGAATTTTCCCCCGGTCAAAAACCGACATCTGTAGTACTTTTTCGACCTGATAGCTGAGCCTCTTGCTTTCGTTTTGTATAATTCCTGCAATATGACTGATATTTTTTGCTTCGGGAGGTATGGAAGGATCACTCAGCATCTGGGAGGCAAGGGATATTGTGGAAATGGGAGTTTTCAATTCATGGGTCATGTTGTTGATGAAATCTGTTTTGATTTCTGAGAGTTTTTTCTGCCGGAAAATAACATATAAGGTAAGTCCGAACAAAAAGATAATAAGCAGGGACACCGCCATGGCCGATATACTCACCAGTCCGGTGGCATGGCGCAGGTACGCCGGCTGTTCAGGGAAATAAACTTCAAGAAAGTAGGGTTTCCCGACAACATCATTCGGAAAAAGACGCACAGTAAAGCGTTCAGCCCTCAGGGTGCTGTCGTAATTTTCAGAGGCCAGTATCAGCTGGTTCCTGTCGTTCCGCACGGCAAAGCAGAATGCCAGAGGAATTCCGTGTGCAGTGAATTCTTCCCTCAATGCAGCAGCAAGTAACGGAACATTGATCCTCCGACGGATATCCTGCTCGGTACGCATCATTTCATTCACAATGTTCTGAACCATGACCGATTTTCTCCTTATCAGGCTGTGGCTTGATCGGGACTGTATTCTGGTACCGCTAACTTTATCATTTGCATTGGCACCTTCTGAAAGAGCAGATTCACCGGTCTCCGGCGTAATGCTGATTTCAGCACTGAACTGTTCAGCGTAGTAGTCGTAATAGGTCACCGGCATGCGGTTTCTCTGACGTTTCCGCTGAGGGAATTTCTCTCCGGCATCGGTGGTTGACTGAAACAGTTGTTCTGACGAATCGGAGGGAAAACCAAGTTCCCGCATGATATGGTTGCGGGCTTCTTCATTTTCGAGCTGGGAGGAAATACTGACCAGAGAGTTATGAACCAGTTCACCGAATTCCTCCTGACGAATCCTAACAGCCTGACGGATCCAATATGATTGCATACCAATAAGCCCCAGGAGGGCAATGGCTGTCAAAACCACAATTGACCAGATCCAGCGGGTGTTCATATTGATGCAAAGGTAACATAATCAGAACAGTAGCAATACTGAGTTAACATTCTTTAACTATAACATCAATTGCCACGGGTAAGAAATAGTTTCAGGGTTCCAGAGTTCCAAAGTTCCAGCGTAGAGCGTAGAGCGTATAGCGTAAAGTTGAGCTTAGAGTGCAGGGCAGAGAGTTAAGTCTTGAACGCCATTTCTTTACGCTTTACGTTCTTAGCTTTACGCTCTTTCCCCGTAGGGGATGAAGGACAATAGCCTGGAGTATCAAAAACCATTCACATTCCCCGTCAGGGGATTAAGGATAATGGGGGCAGGTTGGCTTGGTTCCGGAGTTCCAGGGTTCCAATGTTCCATGGGTTCAGTGTTTAAAGGATTTCCGATTTCCCATTTCCAATTAATGTGTTCTGGTTTTCATAGCGTAATCAAGGACAGGAAATTGGAAATGGGAAATGGGAAATTTTCAGTGATTTTCGATTTCCCACTAATGAGGTTCCAAAGTTCCAGAGTTCCAAAATTCCAGCGTAGAGCGTAGAGCGTACAGCGTAAAGCATTGGGCTTAGAGTGTAGGGCAGAGAGTTAAGTCTTGAACGCCATTTCTTTACGCTTTACGTTCTTAGCTTTACGCTCTTTCCCCGTAGGGGATGAAGGACAATAGCCTGGAGTATCAAAAACCATTCACATTCCCCGTCAGGGGATTAAGGATAATGGGGGCAGGTTGGCTTGGTTCCGGAGTTCCAGGGTTCCAATGTTCCATGGGTTCAGTGTTTAAAGGATTTCCGATTTCCCATTTCCAATTAATGTGTTCTGGTTTTCATAGCGTAATCAAGGACAGGAAATTGGAAATGGGAAATGGGAAATTTTCAGTGATTTTCGATTTCCCACTAATGAGGTTCCAAAGTTCCAGAGTTCCAAAGTTCCAGCGTAGAGCGTAGAGCGTATAGCGTAAAGTTGAGCTTAGAATGCAGGGCAGAGAGGAAAGACATTAACGGTATTTCTTTACGCTTTACGCTCTTTCCCCGTAGGGGATGAAGGACAATAGCCTGGAGTATCAAAAACCATTCAAATTCCCCGTCAGGGGATTAAGGATAATTGGGGCAGTTTGGCTTGGTTCCGGAGTTCCAGGGTTCCAATGTTCCAGAGTTCCAGGGTTTCAAAATTCCGGCATTTCGGGTGTTTAAGTTCAATTTGTGAGTTGTGATTTGTGAGTTGTGATTTTAGATTTTTAAGTGTAGTGTAAACAATATCGTAAAGCGTAAGCCCTGAGCGAACGGCGATAGGCGAAAAGCAAAAAACCAAACAGTTACTCAGGTCTGTTTTTGCAGAGCCGGTTTCTTTCTTACTTGCCAACAGAAAAGAAAGCAAACGAACCCAACGGCTTTCCATCGGCTGTGATGCCTTCCACTTTCAGAACATAAGTTCCTTTAATATCTGAAGTATAAAAACTAACGGTGCTTTTCCCCACTGAATCCAGCACAATGTCAGGTTTCCAGTAAAGGGTTGTACGCAAGTCATTGATTCCTTCTGTACTGCGGATGCTGTAATCGGGACTGTAAAACTCCCTTGGAGTAGCATACCCGAGCATTTTGAAATCAAGAAAACCCCGTTTCATAAACTCACCGCGTTTGGTATAAACGGCAATAACCCCATTTGCGCCCCGGCTGCCGTATATAGAAGCATTGGGGCCTTTAATTATCTCGATCAGTTCCACATCCTTAGGATTCAGGGAACGGAAGGCGTTTATATCAACAGGCACTCCATCAATCAAAAAAAGAGGATCATTTGACAGCATAAGGCTTCCGGGGCCTCTGATGGTGACCGTATTCCCCTGAACAAGGACACCCGGTACACGACCCTGCAATACCTGAAGCATATCGGTGTACCCTTCGGGAATATCATCCATATAAATTACATTATCGGCTTCTCCATGAATTTTAAAATCTTTTGAACGTTCCAGAATTTTTTGCTTTTCCGGATTATAAGTATAATCAATCCGTTTTACATTTTTATATTTCCAGGCATCCCCTTTTGCCAGGACCATTTGTGCCCGGGCATCGGCCGTCTGGGTCTCTGCCGGTCTGAATTCATTCTCGTCCACTATGATCACCAGATTCTTGCGTCCGTTTGGCTTTCTGGCTTCAACAACCACACTGATGGTATCGGGATAATCCAGGTTATCAAAACGAAACCGGCCTTTTTGGTCAGTTCGTGTTTCAAAATAGTCGTTATACGCATTGAGAATGGTCAGATAAACCTTTGCGTTTCTTATAGGAATAGCAAAAAGATCGCGGGTAATTTTTCCGGTAATGGTAATTCCCTTTTCCTCTTCAAAAGAAGGCCATTTGAAATCAGGGGCAAGAATCGATTCCCACCGGAATCGTCTCCACCCGTGGGTAAGCATCAGTAAATCAATAGCCTCTCTTCGCTCCTGCCGGTCATTTTCAAAATACCATCGCGGATTTTCAATGGTTCCATGCAGATCGGAATTGAGCAACATATAAGTAAAGACCGATGATTCGATTTGGGCAGAATCAGAAAACTCTGCCACCGATACTGAATAAGACCCACCCGCTATGGCATTACCTGCTAAGGCGACCGATATTTCTGTCTCCACTTTTTTGCGGAAGTCGTACTCTTTGTTAAGGCCGCTGATAACAAGTGATGGCCAGTCATCTTTCCGGAGAAACAACAGTCGTTCGGCCCGTGGGATTCCCCTTCCGTCAAACAGAGTGATCTGACACACCCCTGCCGGATAGGCCGAAACATCAAGAATTTTTTCCGTGCGGTTTTCCGGCATGTCAATCACTTCAGAGTACATTTCCTTTCCCCGCACCTGTGCCATCAGAATAATATCATTGGCAAGAGGATCCTGGGTAATCGGTTTGTTGGTTTCGACCCGGATGCCCACCTTTTCCCGCGAAAGCTGTTCGGCGTGCAATACATAACCGGTACGCAAAGGTTCGGGCAACCGGAATTTTCGTTTTTCGTTTTTCCGGTAGGTAACTTCCGCATAGTAGGTTCGCCCCTTTTCCGGAGTAAAAACAAACGATCCCATTCCGGCATGAACCGTCTGAAAAGCAAGAATCTCATCGTTCCTGTCATCGCGCAGTATGCCGGCACCCTCCAGACCCCTGTCGAACTGATCGGAGAGTTTGAAGGCAACCACTGATTTCAGACCCTCGACCAGATTACCTCCTTCAGGAAAGAAACGCAGGCTTACCTCCCGTGCATTTTTCTGCAGCTTTCTGTTGTATTTACGGTTGAAACGGATATCCTCCGAACTGATAAAGTTTTTGTTGTTGGGGTTTTCAATATAAAGATTCTGACTGAAAAAGAACTCCTGCTCAAAATTGTTCATCCAGGATGTGTAGGCCCTGATAAGGTAATTGCCCTCAGGAGTGGTATCCCGGATGGAGAAATCGCCCCAACCGGTTCCGTTTCGCAATTTGATGAGCTTCACCTGCACCACGATATTCCGGGGGTTTACTATTTCAACATACAGATTGGAAATGCCGGGAAGCGGTTTGTGGCTTACCGCATCAACCGCATAGGCCTTAAACCAGATGTCTTCACCAACTTTATACCGTGATTTATCGGTGTGCAGATAAACTTTCTGCGGACGATAATCCTGCTCAAACCGGCTCAACGCTTCCCTGATTTTCGTCAGCCGGAAATCTTCATCAGCCGGCAGTAAAAAGGAAGTTAACACCGGAACGAGAAAAGGAATGATTTTAAGGAAGACAGAAAATGGTTTCATGGCACAAACTCCTCATAAAGGTATGACAATTTAACGGGAAAATACCCTCACTTGTTCAGGGAATAACTTATCAATGGGATGATAATTAGACCCACAATCAGAAACCTAAACAAAAAAACATCTCACTCATTAGCAGAGCCCTTATATCAATAAAAAAGAGGCTGTCAATGAACAGCCTCTCTTATTGGAATTATTAATATGCGGGCAAGTCGGTAATAGCGGAATTCCTGAATCTATTATTCCACTATAATTTTCCCGTTACCCAAA